>JGI24158J21664_10010200_pt1 | contig 12539 bp, 13 predicted proteins | sample Ectturendosymbi3_FD_21664 | JGI IMG/M metagenome (IMG submission 21664) | reverse complement strand
TACGCCGATACTCTGCAGATGCTTGTAGCAGAGATAGAAAAGTCATAAATACAAAAATGATATGACGAAGCGCACCCAGTTTTCCGCCCCGCGCTTGATGTATTTGATGTCTAAGCACATTTGATGTCTAAGTGATGTATTTGATGTCTAAACACCTGGAGAGTGATGTCAAAAATAAAAAAAAGAAAAGCTTTGGAAAAGCGAGCTTCTGCGTTCACGTAACGCGAACGATCGTCAAAGATGTACCTTTTTTTCTCGTGCGACTGTTTTTGCCTGTCCTATTACGCCTAACGTAAACGAACCTCTTGCTAATTTCTTCCGCCATAGGCTTGTCGGCGACGTGTTTTTTTTTCTTGCTAATTTCTTCCGCCATAGGCTTGTCGGCAACATTTTCGAATAAACTTATTCGATTGACGAATAAAGAAAAATCGAAAAGCTTTGGGATGAATCTCCCACTTCACGCCATCTTCAAGTTCTGTACCACCAAACGTCTTTTCATATATTGCTGCATTGCTCAAATTCTGCTGAAGATCACTTTGTCTACAACGTGGCCAGAGAGAGGTTTTCCATTGTGCATGCGTATCTAAACGTCCTATCATCACAGGCTTTTAAGTGAAACTCTTTACGCTCGTTTGAGTATTTCTATCAATCATGCGTTGGTTGTTGATGCTGAAGTTCAACTACGTCGCGTGAAAATTGTTGAGAAGGAAAGAATATGGAACTGTATCGAAGCTTGGAATAAAGAACCTGCGCCCTGTAGATTCGCCACGAGCTCAGCGAAAAACAAAAATGGCCTGCCTGCCAGCGCTTAGAGCAGCATTTTTCCAAACTGTGTGACGCGGCACACTGGTGACGTGGCACACCCAAACTGTGTGACGTGGCACACGTTACGTGGCACACGCCGCTGAAGAAGCTGAAGTATGCCGCGAAAGTTTTATGTTTTGACAAAACCTTATGCAGCAAATATTATGAAAAGTAGGTTTTCGCAAGGTTTGTGAAAAGCAGGTTTTCGATTTCATAACGTATGTGTGCCGCTGCCGAATTCAGAATGTGTTAGTGTGCCGTAACATAAAAAAGTTTGAAAAGCGCTCCCTTAGAGCATTGATGCGGAGGATAATAACAGTGAAGATGAATCTAAGGACCTTATAGAGTAAAGATGAATCTGAAGACAAGATGTGGTCAATTAGATTGGAGAGTATGGACATCGAAACTTTCTGTTTGTGAAACCGTGTCTGTTTTCTTTGTCAAAAGTGAATCTTGCATATTTGAAAAGAAATTTGTTTTTATTGTTAAAAGCAGTTGAAAGCATGAGACGCGGAAGGGTTAGTCGTATTGAAATCCTAAAGTTTCATCATGAACCCATTTGAAAAACTCGTAAAATTACACTGGCGCAAGGTGCAGTCCATCGCTTCCTTCGCGCGCACAATTCTCGTGCAAGCGATTCAACAAACAGCTGAAGTGCATGCGATCAACCCGAACTTGTTCAGCGTTCAACCACGCAGCGAGCGAAGACAATTATTTCCGATGTGCGCGAGACACTTCTTCGTTGTGCGTTGCAGGGAACGCGTTTCATGACCGAATTCGGCGACCAGGCATGATGTAGCGCCATAGTACTTGACAAACTTGATCAGTTCGGTTGATCGTCGCCGAAATTGTTGCGATGTCTTGTAAAAGTTCACTGCCAGAATCGACATGAGGATTTCATCGTTACCATTTGAGCATTTAGTCGCACTGTTTATTTAAGTATGTTATTCACTTGCATAATCGAAAACTTTCAAGCTAAACAATTGCACGTCCAATCATTGCATCAATGAAAAAGATGAACTACGCATTAGATCATTGCATGATGGAAAAACCGTTTTGATTACAAACACTTGTCAGTCCCTGAACTGGCGCCAAAGCAACTCAATGCTAAAATGGATGGGCGCAAAGCAGTTCGGCGTCAAATGGCCGGCGCCACGTAGTGCTCGCCAAAACGGTGGCGCCAAGGACTACCCGACCCGTTGCAATGACGGTGAACGTAACATATCCGCGGTACAGGTTACCAGCTGTAAAAACCGAGTTGTTCTGCATGTCAGTCGACCTTGACAACTTCCACCGTAACATCGCGCGCTCTAGAAATTTACGCCCTAATCAAATGTGTCGTCAAGCATTTTGCACAACGCGATTTGCTGCGTTCACACAAAACAATGAATTATCGATTTTTCCGCAATCTTTTAAAAACAAACATTACTTTCCACATTTTTGTTGCACTTGCCCGCATTTCAATAGGATTACCCAAAACTTTTACACATACGCACAGCGTCAAAAATTGCGATCATCTTACTTCATAAAACGAACAGCAAGGGATTAATAAGTTGGTTCGTTTGAAAAATAGGTAGTAATGCATCGGTCAACAGCAGTGGCGTATCTTTGCGCAAAGTTTACTATCGTGGCTCTTGTTTTGACAACCTTAACTTTCTTAATTTGTTGAAAAGTTTCTTTGGTTGGAAATACCTCTTTAATACTGAATGAAATTTTTCTAAACATAATCAACTTGATGTTTAACGTTTTCGCATTGTGTATGTAGCCAAATTATTTATTAATCTTTTTGTGCAATTTACCAACCGTTTCGACGCCATGTTCATAGTTGTTAGAAGTCCAAATGAAAACTTTGAGGTCACGTAAATTTTACAAGAGCTGCAAACGTTCAAAATTTGTATAAAGTAGAAATGAATTTGTTTTGCAATTTTGTCGTTATTGGATTGTCTCCATTTTGTGTTCAACATTCATGGAAAACATTGCAAAATCTCTTCAGCAATGTTGACGGCAACTCAGCGAAAAAAACACAGTTTGAACATATAGGGCACCCGCAGGGCCAGATTTAGCTGATGCGAGGCCTTAGGATATTTCACCTGTTAGGCCCCCTCTCCCACTGTTACGAGAAAAAATAGATAAAGCGTTAATCAAATTGCGCAAAACTGAAAATGACGCTATTGACACTATCCAAGTAAGCTCAATCAAAATTCTAGATCATCACTAGAGTGCGCCCCACGATCACTGCGCTTGTTGCTGCCTTCGACGCAAAAGAGTTAAATGACACGGAATTGTTGAAATCGTACTTGCCTGGCGAGAACAGGTTTAATAATTTTTGCAGGCAAACCAACCGAAAATTTCACCATTAAAATTTGACAAAACACATGGCCTACGTTTTTTATAAGTTTCACATCTGTTTTTTCTTATCTGTGCTCAAAGAAACACAATCAGACTGCACATATGTGTGGCGGCATAAACAGGTTAAAGCACAACGTGAGTAGGCTACACCGTTGCGACTCGCTTACCGCGGCTGTAAAAATCTCCCACACGCGGGCAAAACATTTCAAGTAAAACGCACCCAACCGTTTGCAACTGTTAGGTTCACGATTCGCGTTTTTGTTACTTTTTCAGACTGCTAAGAATCGAAAGCAACGGAACCGTCGCGCGAAAGGATATGAGGTGTAGACCAGAACCGCCGCCAGAAAGTTTTCAATCGGGGCTTGACTATCTGAATATTTAATAAAATCTCCGCTGATTTAGTGTTTCATATTTAAATTTGGAGAGGATGAGCCCACCAGTGCTTCCCGTGGCGATGGGACTGGTTTAAACTTCCATTATACTGTCATTATCGAAATACGTACAAAAAGCTTTAATCATCTAATCAAGTAAGGTTGAAAAGAGCACAGAAAACAATTAAAAAGATTTTGCCCTGGCCTTCTTCATACCAAAATCATCTGGGAGTTCATTAAAAGTTGTTTGCACAAGTTTGTCACTTTTAATCAGGGACGTGACGATGGGGGGCAAGGGTGGCACAATGCCCAGTGCGTCGAAGGTCCCAGCAATGTTGCAAGCACTTTCTTCAATACAGTATATTTACTCCCACGACGTTAGGTTCGAACATGGGGCGCCAAACTTGTTTCTTGTCCCGGGCGCCATCTAACCTCGGGACGCCCTTGTTTAATGCACCAAATGCTTAGTGTGGGCAACCTCACATGGAAAATTGCGGTCCTTTAATTCATTTTTAATTCTTTTGAAACTTGAAAAAAAACTTTCTCCTGAGCAGGTGGTGATCATGAAGCTAAGAAACAAGGAAGGGTCCGTGTGGTTGGATAAACCAAAAGACACTAATTTAAGGCATCAGATCCAAACGCGCTTTTGTCATTTTCTTGCTGTTACCCTTTTCTTTGTCTCGTTGGAGTAGAGTTCTGTGGTTGCCAGTTGGCAAAGTAACTTTTGCTTGCTATTCAAGCTCATTAGGATCTTCCCTGCTTTGCTTTGCATGGGAGCAGTACGAACTTGCAAAAGTACTCAATAGCAATCTGATTTCTGAAAGACTTTTTGAGGAAAATTAAAATAGAAAAAATATCATATCTAAAAATACCAAACGAGCTTTACGTATTAGAAACGCTAACAAAAAATACAGTGTTTGTCAGAAGAAGCAACTATGTTTTTATTGAAGGATAATGCTGCTAGCCCTACACATAGAATTTATCTCTAGTACAACCAGTGACGGCTTTACGCATAGGCCAAATAAGCCATGGCCTAGGGCCAGTGGCGTAACAAGAGGTTTGAGCCAGGGGAGAAAGCTCAGCTGAAGGGGTCCCACTGGTCGCCGTAGGGTCCCACTGGTCGCCGCAGTCCACTAGCCAACACTCAGAAAAAAGTTAAGAAATGGTATTGAATCTGGAGGTCTATACTGACAAAAAACGAAAAACACCCCGAAAAACGCAAAAAAGCAACAACCTGAAGAAAAATGTCAACTGAAGGGGGCCCAGTTTTTACATTTAGCTTGCCAGGGGGCGGCTCGCCCCTTTACCCCCGTCAGTTAGGGCACTGCCTAGGGCTCCGCGCAGCTTCTTCCGATGACGACCCATTACTAACTTAAAATTGGGGAAACTGCGCAGAGGCATATTTAGTAAGTACACAATTTGTTTTGAAATGAGCGCAAATACAAACGTCTAGAACTAAAGACCTAGTCACTGCAGTACACTGGTCTCTAGTAGCAAACGATTTCTGAATTACATTGTTTCTGAAATAGATGAGCTTTAGTAGGAAAATTTATAGCGTGTTTGATGCAGATCTACGTTTGGTTGTTTCCAACCAGATTGTCAATATACAGAGCTTGCTTATTGAACTCCAGATGTTACTTGACGAAGAAAACTTCTGAATCACACGAAAGAGATATGAATTCCAAGAAAATATTGCATTGCCATTTGTTTTTGAGTAAAATGTAGGAAAGTTTTTATTTCTGTTGAAGATCTATGGCAATCATAGAACCAAAGTCGGAACCACAAAAGATAGCTTTTTGAAGGGGCACTACACATAAGAGGGACGTAATTCACGCTTTTAAAACAAGCGACCAAATAGGTCACACCGGCGTTGGGCCCCAAAAACTGAGATGGCCTAGGGCCCCGCGCAACCTAAATCCGTCCCTGAGTACAACCTTAAAGCTCTGATCAGGTGCATTTGAAACACGAATAGCCACAAGTACTTTTGTGTGATTCACACGTAACAATTGATACGATTCACCAAACACAGGACGCAGCAAACGCGCTTTGAGTATATCGACACTATAGTCGGCATGCGGCTTGATCAACCGTCATACTGACATTCATGGAAACTCGTTGTAAGACACTGGCGTTATAAACACGCAATCCGGTGAGGTGAATAAAACAAAATTTCATGAATAAATAATTAAGACATTAAATTTTGACAAATATTTATCGAACTGATCATACACCGGCAATTGACTCTATACATACCGCAGTTTGTTGGAGGCCCCCTTGGATCTTGAGGCCCTAGGCTTAAACAACAACATCCATCGCTTGTATAACAAAATGGCTTACAACTAGTAGTCTTTTTGTTTTATCAAGCAATCAATGCGATTTGTGAAACTGAGAGTAGCCAAGCAAATGAGAGCACTAAACTCAACAATACAATAGTGATGCAACAATCAGCGAAAAGTAAAATTCTTCACTACCCCAGCTTTTATGCTGGTAAATCAAAAGCCTTTATGACATGCAAGGTGATTCACAATGCGTTAGTGAATAAAGTTCCAACCTTGTATGCTACTGGGCCTGTGCGGGTTTTGTGTGCATGTGTAGTTCTTCAGACACAGGCAATATGCAACTGCCGTATAACATCCCGGGCGGTTATTTGGTTCACGCCTTATTTTCCTAATTTGTCTTTTTTCCAACTGACGGCCCAGGGCGGACTTCCGGAAAACCCCGGTACATGCTCAAAGCAACAAGCACAGTATTTGCCACTTATGCTGAACCAGAAACCTTGGTTTTCGCTGACGATTGACAACATTTGAGGATTCTCGAAGTGTTCATAATACAATCAACTTCAAGTGGCGAACTTTCAATACTAACTCAACCCAAAGAAGTTCCCTTGCTAACTCGCCATTACTGAAAAAATTGATTTTTATATTCTAGCCGCTTTATCTCCGCCAGCATGCTCGGAGAGCAACGCTTCAACGTTTCACTTAAATTTTGCAGACGATGAAACCCCTCTTATTGAGCAAAGTCCAATCGCGTTTCCATTTGAATAAATTGATTTTTGCGTTCTTGTTTCTTTGACTTTCCAAGGCTTGTGGGTTATACTTCAGTTTCATTATACAAGTTATTTTTACTTCTTTCGGAGTGTCACCATTTCTCATCGGCGTCTGTTTCTGTTCGCCTGAGCATGCATGGGAGGATGCGGTTACTCTCATAGTGAATTTTCTGCGTTGGTAGCAAGTCAATGGCAGGATCGCACGGAAACCTTTCATTGCACCCACCCATTCACGACGAGCAAAAGGGTGAACAAGTCACAAGTACCATTTTTTAAAGTTAACTGCGATCAATGAAGTAGCACTAACGAATGGCAACGAAAGCAGTCGAACTCGAAGTAAACAAAATGCTGACACAATTTTGGGTGTTAGGAGGTAATAGTTGGGAAGGGAACTTACCCAACATCCTTGTTCTGTATATGCGCCAATTTCCTAAGCAAGTTTTAAATTCGTCGTAAAAGCACCAGTCGTAGGTTACTATGGTGGGATATCGCAACTTTCATACGGCCCGCTAGGGTATCTCACCCAATCTATAGCAGATTTTGTTCTCTGTACAACCTCGATTTTTGAGTTTCGATCTGCTCGTTTGATATATGTCATATTGTGACTATTCAATGATTAAGTGTTGTAATTTCAACATAAAATACCGATTTTGACTTTACATGTTTCATACTCACCTAATGTCTACGTTGTCCAAGTTGCACTCATACTGCTTTTTTAGGTTTATCTTCATCGACCCACAGTTCGGAGTGGCTTGACAAATAAGAAACAAAGAGCAACACACAAAAATCACAATTTTGTACATTTTTCAAGTTCTCACTTTGTTGGCAAGTCGTGTTTGAATTGCCTCAGTTGATGTCGAACAACTCAAACATCAGTCTTATATAGGAATTTTCAGAGTTCTTGCGTAAATGTCCGCAACTCCAATAAAGGTTTGGATCACAGAGAATGGAGAAAAAAATAACTGCAAATGTCATTGGATTTGCATCTTGTGGTGGTGGAAATACGATGAACTGGCGTTTAAAGTTATTTCTTTAATTTTATGAACATATCCAAGAAACCAATTTACATTCATGTTAGTCTTTTGTGCGAAACAGAGGGGATTTTTGATCAGTGGTGCATGATGACGTTTCATGTGAGGCGTTCACTGACATTTTAATAGGTTGCATAATATTGGGGTTTTTGCTTGGCATGCGCCACCGCCACCTGGCCATCACCAAAACGAGGGTGCCAAACACTACCCGTCCGTTACAGTGCCAGTGATGAGCATACCAGAGCCACAGTACAGGTTACTGGCTGTAACACCGAGTTTTTCTGCTAGTCAATGAATCTTGACAACGTCCACGGCAACGTCGTACGCACTGCAACTTTCCGCCCTAATTCAGTTTCTCCTCATGAATGTTGCACAGCGTGAGTAGCTGCGCTCGCACAAAACTTCTACTGCAAATTTGAAAGACATAATTATTTTCTACATTTTTGTTGTACCTTTTGCATTCACTAGGATTACCCAAAGCTTGTTCGCACACGCAAAGGCTCTGTGCAGCTATCTTACTTCCTGAAAGCAAGAGCAAAATATCTACACAGGTAGAGACCCAGCATTCGATAATGTCAACACAGTGGCTCATCCTTCGGGCGTTAATGGCGTTCACTGGCATCGCAGCTCTGCCACATATTATGAACTTGTGGTTATGGGCTGCCGCCGTGATCACACTAGAGTTATATGTTACAGAACAGCTGAAGTATGACTGATTACTACGGTTTATGTCAACCTATGGAGCGACGAGGTTTAACATTTTTATATTGCGTGGTCGCAGTGTCCCATGTATTTTACTGCGTTGTTGCCGGGTTGAGTCTTTTGGTCTGCTGTCATGGCGACGAGTGTATTATTCCACTCTGTTAAAGTGAAACGTTGATAGTTTATGTTAAGTACTTGACATACGGGTATAAAATGTACACAACTGCGAAGGAAATTTTACATGTTATGTCATCAAACTCGTCCAAAGATTGGAAATTTGAATGAAACGTCATACCGTTGCGTCATGAACAGCGCACAACGGAAAGGACTCCTCTATGCAATCTGTTGAAACGTCAGCGAACACCTCCATCACCAAAAACGTCATCGTACATCACTGGTCAAAAATACCCTCACCTTCGTAGAAAATGCTAACGAGAATGTAAATTAATTTCTTGGAAATCTGTGTGTGAGACTACTTGACGCTGCCCTTTCATCGACGACTGATTGACGCTGGTTGTTTTGTTGAGATGAGGCTGAGGGTATTTCTTTATTTCATATCTTTTATCTAGGTAATCGTCTTAGCATTAAATATTCTTCCTTTTGTTTTCTCTTATAGCCCAGAGCTGATATGCCTGAAAAGATTGTTAGCAATCGGGATAAACCAAAGTTTTCCTACGATGCGTATGTAAACGTTAGGTACAGAGAAAAGGCAATCTGAAGAAGTGTGTTTTTCGAATCACTGTAAATTAAAGTGAATCGGTAATTCCAGAAGATCACAAATCCTATGTAACGAACAATGGTCAAAGTAAAATCTTAATAACTGGTTATAGTGGACAGAAGACGAGAAATTATTTATTTTCAGAAGGTAAAACTGGCTTATTTCTTTACGCGATTCGAAAGTATAGTGGAATTGGAAAGGTTGAGATGTCTCCTCCATTGTTGCTCCCAATGAAGAACTTCATAATTACATGAACGTTATAGAAGTAGTGCGAAATATTTTGACTCAACGGGCACCACTTAAATATTTGCGAGGTCTAGCTTATAGTTACGACATACAGTACATTACAGTTTCATCAATGGCTTTATGGATTTTCATTAAAATACACTTGATGGTCTTCAGTAGGCGTCAAAGGAACTCAGCGCCAAAGAGGACGGTGCCGGAACAGTTTGGCGCCAAATGGCCGAGGCCTAATTATAGTCGCCAAAACGGTAGGGTCAGAAGTGCCTGTCCTCTTGGAAAATATCATTAAATGAAACAAAAAAGTTCTCATCGTAAATTCATTGCAGATCCGCCACCACAAAGCGCAAAAACCAATGACGTTTACAGTTCTGGTTTTGTTTTTCAGATTTTCCCTCTGTGTTCCGAACGCTTATTGATGAGTTTTGGAAATTATACGCAAGAACACTGAAAATCCTGAATAAGACTGTTTTTTTGATACGTTCGACATCAAGTGAATCAATTCAAACACGGTTTGCCAACAAATTGAAAATCTGAAAATTTTACGTGATTGTTATTTTTGCGTTTTGCTGTTTGTGTCTTTCATATCAAGCCGCATCTATCAATCGTCCACTGAAGGAAAACCTGAAAAATCAGTGTAATTGCGACTTTGACAACGTAGACATTGGGTGAGCATAGTCAAGGTCGGCATATTATAACAGTTAAACATGGAATAGTTAAAAAAGTAAGACTTATTTAGCGATGAGAGCGAAACTCCATAGACTAGGCTTTGCAGACAATAAATCTACTGTATATTGGATTAAATTCCCAGGCGGGCATATCAATGATTTCAAGCAGCGGTACGTGTTGCTTGTTCATCCCTTGCTTGGCGTTAACGGTGTGTGTGATGAAAGGCTTACGTGAGATCCTGCCATTGACTTGCTGTACCAACGCAGCATTCACAACGGGAGCAGTCGCATTCTCCCATGCATTGGCAGGAAAACGGAGACGGCCATTGCTGACAACTCGACACTCCGAAAGAAGTAAAAAGCGTGTATAATGAAACTGAGGTGTAACTAAAGTAGTGATAAGAACGCAGAAAACATTGGTTTGTATGAAATCTTACCGGACGTTCCTGAATACAGTGCTTTCCATCATCAGGAAAGGTTAAGTGATGCGTGAAAGCGTTACGTCACCGAACACGTTGGCGGCTTAAAACAGAGAAAAAGCGGTCCGAAAATAACGATCAATTATTTCGGTACTGGCGAAGTAGCAAGAGAATATCTGAGGGGAGCGACTGTCCACTATTACGTAGTTGCTGTTGTTTGGCATTATGTATATTTCGAGAATCTTTAAATGTTGAAAATCGTCACGTAAGGCCGAGGTTCTTGGTTTTTCGAAAGTTGCAGAGTACTGTACTTGTGTGTTTGATGAGGTAACTGTGAGTTGTCAACATTTTTTGTGCTTGTTAAGTCTGCTGTTGATGTTTGACTAAGTCCTACAGGTTTTATTCATCAAGGTCATTGGCGAAAAGCAACAACATTAATTGCAATATACTTTTCACCTTCAAACATATGTGTGGCGACTCTTTGCGAGGAAGTGGTGTGGAGTATTACGACAGCCGATAAGGACCGCAAAGCCACTGTAGTGCCAGTGACTTTAAATGTTTGTGGACATTAGTAAAGTAGGGAATCGTTTGCTGGTCTCTTGTGCAATGTGCACTTCTTCATTGGTTGTTGCTGAACGAATGCATTTATTCTTGAGTAATGAAAATTGTTCATTTTTTATTCTGCTGCGTTTAATCGTAGATTACGTTGAGAGCGTCAAGCTGTGGTTCTATGTAATTTAATTTTCTTGTCCCTCTGTAGAGAAGTTAATTCCGTTTTAAAGAGGCTCTTGATTTGTGTCAACTCTAGTGTTGTGCGAAGAGTGTGCCTCAATGCTCTTACAGAAACGTATCAAAAGCTGGTTTCAGTGTTTGAAATCAGAAAATGATATTTGGCGTTGAAAGATTGAGTTGGACAGACAGTGAAGTAGGCCTAATATTAACTTAACTGTCGAAACGCTATCATTGGGTTAACTATGGAATGTGTTTGGTAATGCAATTAAATGACAAGAGTTTTAATGTTTCCTCATGAAGCTTGTGTGAACGAGTGATGAGCAACACAATTCTGCAACAATCATACGCCAGACTGAAGCTGAGAAGTGAAGACGACCTAACACTTGCGAAAGGCATATTCGTCAATGTCTGGACGTTACTTCAAAGATGAATGACAGCTACTACTCGAAACACCAGAAGGTTTAAGATCGCAACCTATCTCCTTCCACAGATGTTGTCGACTTCAGACAAAATGTCATGTGTTCTCTCATGTTTTATTTTCTATCATATGTCGCTCGGAAAGATTAAAGAAAATCTTCGCAAAATAACTTGAACCTGACATCGGCGCACTTCTTTCGACTGTGTCCTTGTGCAGAAATGGAAAAAACGAAACAAAACTTTTTTTGAAACATTTATTTCAAATGAATAAAAATTATTTTTGCAAGTATTTCTTTGTTTCACACATACAAAAATAAAAAGTCATTTTAACTTTTTTAATCATTTTAAAACACTACTCATCGTCAGTCCATTGCTTTTATTCAAATATTTAAGATTAGATTCAGTTTGAATAAAATTTATTCTACTTAAATACTACGTTGTTCTGTTTTAGAAATAGATTTTGTTTGAATAGGATTCAAACCCTTTCGAAATGTCAGAACAAAGCCTACTGTACCTTTCAATAATATTCATGTATCCATTAAATCATCTTCCGGCACCCCCTATGTTTCACGGACGAGAGGCTAAGAACCTGTGATCTTGCTGCAGAGATTGGGTGCAAAAGGTGCTTTTTACTTTTCATTCGTGCAATAATTGAAATTTTGCGGAACAGATAATTTTAATCGGGGAGTGAGATTTGCTTTTCATGTATTGCGATTTTTGTGGTCGGAAAGGTCTGGTGACGTTACAATGCTATTACAAGCAGCAACAGAGATCACATGCCATGATCACTCTACTACTGCTTGGGTCGGCCGTTGTTATATACTTTTGAGGTATCTTGTCTTTGTATTTGTGGTTCCTTTTGTCTTTATCAGGTGATTCCCTTGCATACGGCATAGCATCATTTTCTTGGGATTTCCACATGTGATGGTACGTGTACCATTACACGATAATGCAGTTTAGCGAAAATTTGAATTACAAACAAATTGGAACTTGAAAGTTAAAGTAACGTTTCTTGGAATTGCTTACAAATAACATGATTTTT
>JGI24158J21664_10010199_pt1 | contig 12540 bp, 6 predicted proteins | sample Ectturendosymbi3_FD_21664 | JGI IMG/M metagenome (IMG submission 21664) | reverse complement strand
CTCGTGGTGCAACGCAGTACAGTATAATGAAACGTAGGCAGGTGTTTTATGACGCAACAAAATACAGTAGGTACACAATAATAAAGCTGTGCGCACAAGTCTACTAGAGTCCCCGCAGAGGCGATCGCTATAGCCTTGCGTGTCAAGCTGACTGCGAGGTTCCTTGGCTGTTGCCCAACACAGAGATGGGAATTCCCATCGCACGATCGCGAAGCTACTGAATGAATGGGTCATCAGTTTTTCACGAAAATGCTGCAATTCCAAATTTTTTTATCTTTGCCATTAGTGGTTAGGTTTAAGGCGCTCCGATTGCTTCAGTAGCGATAGGCTTGGCTTCACTGACGCCATGTTTTTATGTTCCGAGATTAAGATTTGACGCCGGACGAACCTGACTGCGGCGAGACTAGTCACCAATCACACTCTTACTATGAGACTTTTGTCTAGATTCTAGAACAGTGGTTCTCAAGTTGGAGTACGCGTTCCCATAGGCTTGCAAAGGTGCACCAAGCAATACACCATTCTCTTTGTTTTGACAAATTATTAAGTGTCGTCATAATGAAATCTTAACGTAAAAACGTAAAAGTACAATGATCAGGTGCATTTCTAACTATTGTACTCATGATTACAGTCAATGAGTACTTGATAGACAAAATATTGCCCAAAGGGTACTTCACCAAAAAAGGTTGGCTGGCCCAGAACGCGGTAGGCCTCGTTGAACAACGTTATGTAATAGCGGCCACCAGTGCAATGAGGTGAGAAATGCGCTGCTTAACACGGACCGTCCAACACGGTTTGAAGTCAACAAGAAATCAACAATATCCTGACAAAGTCTTCTAGAAAATGATCGTAATCAAACAACAAAATTGATAAACGACCCTATGATATCAATATGAGTTAAGATTGAAACATAGACTAGTCACGATCAGCGCAGGCGGTTAGTTTCTCAACATTTGTTATTGTGACATCAGGTTTAACTGCAAAGAGAATCCCAAATTCAAACTTCCTGCTCTGTTTTAGCCACCTTTCCAACCTGGTGCCAAAATCGTGAGCTGAATTATCAACAATGAGATTGGCACTATTAAACAAACATCTACAACTCCAACAGCAAACGCTGATCAGTCCCGGAGCGACAATTCCGTACACTTCAATACACATACGCAGGAAGAAAAAACGCGGATGCCGCGAGGTCAGCTCCCAATCTAGTGGAGTTATATTTTGCTTTTGGAAAAATACCACTATGAAGCTGTTCTCACTCCAAGCTGTCCAGTCAACTTGATAGGCTAGCGTGTTTGAAAAGATTTCGTGTTCAAGTTTCGGTTGCTAGAGAAATCGTTCCTTACTTGTGGTCTGAGGAATAATTGAAAATGAGCTGGTACGATTTGGAGTTCCACCAGTATAGGACGCCGTTTCGAATCTTTCCGGTATGCACTCGACTCGATCAGTTCGATCTTCTTTGATGTTTTTTCTCAAGTCTTTGAGAGTGTCAGTATCTGCGTAGAAACAAGCAAAAAACTGCGCAAGGTGGGCCGAGCCGACATGCAGGCGAGTTTATCGCCAGGTCTTTCCTTGCGCCGGTCTCCACAGGCGCACGGGTTTATTTCAATTAACATACGCTCAGCGGACAACGATGCCAGAAGCATTTCCATCGGAGCGAGAGAATTGTCTGCTGCGCCCAAGCGCCGNATACATTGGTTNAACGGAAGATCGTTGACCGTGAAGACATTGCTTGTGACACCTGCGCAGCGTTTCGTTCACAGAATGCGCTAGAGAGCATCGTTTACACGGCCACGAAACGTTTCAAACAAAAACAAACCAACCTGACTAAACCCAGTTTAAGAGCACTCGACGGCCGTCATGAGACTATTTCGATAAAAAACAAGACAATTTCTCACCTCCATACGGAGAGTATCTGGGAGAGAACCGTACGGAATGCTGACGCGTGCCCACTTCTTCCTCTTCACTCGTGCTGTATCGAAACGGGGACGTAACAAGGCCCGCGCTCGGCACAAACCGATATGCCTTGTCGCAAGCGACTGAGTCTCCGGCCTGGGCGTCTGGGGCCGTTTGCTGATGTGTATTGTGCGTGAAAAAACTGCTGTAAGGCGACTCCACGTTGAGAACAGAGCCAATGGTCATCATGATTTTCCTGCCTGGCACACCAGTTCGGCCAATGCGATCGGATTCGGCTGGTGCGACAGCAGACCAAACATTGATTAACTCTTACAACATGATCTGGAAACACTACGTGTGCACTGAAAACACAAACAAGCATGTAAATTTTCAGATCCTCTGCAGGTTTACCACTGCTTACTTTGACAAGGCTAGTTCGCTTGCATCACTTCTTCACTGAACTTCACACACAGCTGAGCAGCCACTTCACGTAACACTTGAGAACAGCATTCGGAGCACTGTTCAGCTTAGGTTTGGAACGTACACGCAGGTTGGATACCTCAAGCATATCAAATGCCTCCGGGCAGTGCATGCAGATACGTGACCTATAAATTTTTATCGCTTTTATGGGTCAGGCTAGCCGCCGTTTACCGTCGAAAAAATTAAAGCGTTGCGAGCACTGACGAGTGCTTCGCGGTAGCTGGGCGACATAAGATTATCAGAAAAGTTGTCCGTGCATCGCCGTTTTCCGATGGTGTGTAATTTCGCCTCTAACAATAACAGCGCATCAGTTGCGCGAAGCGAGACGTCGGCGGCGGTTACGTTTTGCTCGATGCTGCGCCAGAGAGAAGAAAGCGGATGAGAAAATGCGCACAAGAAATACAGGCTAATTTACAGCATGACATCTTCCGCGGTTGCGCGGATCGCCGCTGGCATAATGGCCGCGCTTGATTGCTTTGGGGCTGAGCTTGGGATGACGTCTCGCTGGCGGTTGCAGCTGAACGCCGTTGAAGTTTAAGCAACGCAGCTCGGCCGCGGCTGCAAGCCTGAGACGTAGCGCCGCGGGTGCGCAGCTTAACAAGAAACGGGCCGTATGATCGACCGCGCTTGCGTGTTCGCGCGCGCGCACATCGTATGTTATGTCACAAACGCAGCTGTGGTGGCGGCAAACTCGGCATCGAAGGCCAACACAGCGCAAGTCGATTTAGCGCACTTCACGTCGTAGTAATAGCGCAAGACTGACACGTTCTGATTCATGCAAGCATCTAGCTACACAAGGAAATCAATAGCGATGGGTTTGGCGCTGAGGTTTGTGCTAGAACCTGATGGGGAGATATGAAACAAAGCATGGAAAGTTGGCCACTACGGTCAACGCAATTAGCAACGGTCACGATTCGCGGCAGTAAACAACTGTCAAAGACCTAGGGCGAGCGCCACGTGAGCGCTGTCCTGAATCATTCTAGGATTCTGAGCTAGAACACACAGCGCCAACACTACACAATGCCAAACACAAATACATAATTTCGGTTTGCTCACAACTTAGCTCTTTCGAAAGGCTGCCTGTGCAGGAGCCTGCGTTGGCGCTGTCCTGGTAAGCATACTGCATAAACAAGTCGGCCATCGCGTCTCGAAAGGTATCCAATCAGCGTGAAATCGACACATCGCGCAGTAATCCCCACTTGTTTCTCAAAGGTTGTCATTCAACGACGGGATCGACCGCTGGTTCGTGACTTTACGAGGGCAATGATGAAAGCGTTCCAGGCAAAGGTCGACTTCATGTTTGCAGAGCGTAACGCTAGGAAAGCTATGAGGCCATGAAATTCCGATGAGTAAGGCCGCACATGCATGGTTGCCTGCTGGGGTAAATACGGCTTAAAATCCGCACAATCGCATCCCGAACCACTGAGCTCTCTCTCGACCTAAGTAGGCACCAGCGACGCCTTGCAGAGCGAGGTGGCGTCAAATATTAATCGGAGCCCAGTTTTTCGTGCGTGGCACTGCGAAGCAGAGTAGTGCAACCACGCGCAGATTCAAGCTGTCGGAACGTTGTCACTTCAACCACCTTTAGCGAGCAGTCGCAAGACTGTCTCAAAAGGTTTGATAGAAGGGCAACCGCTGACACTACGACGCAAATGATACACGCTCAGACCCTCGCGCGTAATTTGGCGTGCGAGGTGTCGCGCGCTCTTCCGGCTACCGCAACGGGTAGTTTCACCAGCAAATGGGCATCAACATAGGTCTTCACGAACAGCTCATGGTGTAAAAGGACGCGAGCTGGTTGACCCGGTACTGGCAGGCAGGTTACCATTGCAGCAGCAGTCGTTACAACTTGTGCGAGTTTGTGTCGATCTCATGATCGCTTTTAAAAGAGAAGCATCGAAAATATGCAGGTTTTTGCTCAAAGCCGAACCGGCCGTTTTGATTTTGACGTTCGATAAAAGTGGCGGTAAAACTCTTTTAGAACATGCGTCTAGGCAGGTCGCGAGCCGGCGGTATCCTGGATGTGGCTATATATATATTTTTTAAAAGGAAGCAGTACGACGGTCTCCTGCTTGACACAGAATGAACCGGCGTCTCCGGAGGTTCGCGCAAGTCGACGTTCACACGACGTTCCGTTCCGGGCAGTTCAGCAACTGCCACTCATGGCTGCTTCAGCAATGGCCAGGGGAACACACACCAGCAAGACGGCGATACAGCAGACAATCCCAAGTTGAATCGGCGCGACTTGAAATAGTACCGAAGAAAGCGCGCTAGCCTGATGACCAGCATTCTATTGCCTGCTACAATTACTGCCGCCGTTAACTGCTTTTCGCCCCACAGTCGTCACGCCACATCTTTGCTGCGTCAGGTCCGCTGGCTTCTACTTGAGTTTTGGTAGGTATTTTAAGAAACATGACACCTGTAGCAGTATCTGCCGCGGTGACCGCTGTCCCTCTAGGCAGGCTATCGATATGTCGAGACAGCGCCACGGACAGCGTTGCGAAGGTCGTCCGGAAAAGAAATTTACAGGACGGATCGCTCTCATGAGGCCGCTGAAGTTTTCATTGGAGGACCGACAACACGGTTTCGGGTTTGAAAGTACCTTTGTTATTATATTTGTCACGCTGTTCCGCGGTAACACGTTCTTTGCAAAAATAACCACCTTCGCACCCTAAGAACCTTTTATCTGATGTCCAGGAAGATCCTAAGTTCGACCGGAGAAAACGAATCGGTAACCAATGCTGCACACTGATGTCATTCAACAAGGAAATCAGTTTTGACGGTCGTTTGCGCGTAAACCTACTGATCGTTAGCCACAAATGACTGCGAGATACGCAAACCTTGCGGTTTTCCCGCCAATTTAGACTTGTTCTTTTGCGGGTTTCTTGATTTAATGGTTGCTTGTTTTTCAAATGCTACTAAGCTTTTGCTGTTTCAATTTCTTGCAAAACGCATTTAGTATCTCGCAACCCCTGTGCAGCAGTTTCGGTTTTCAGCCGTCACAGTCACCACACTGTCGATGAGTTAGCCAGCGTTGCAGCCTTGTCAGTTGCTGGCGTTACAGCCAGCAGTCAATGGCGTAATCACGTCTAAAAACAAAATAATTCCTGTACAGATTTCATTTCTACAAATCGCATGCCGATGGGGTTAAATGAAAACATAAATCAGGACACTGCAGATGTTTAATGACATCGTTTCACGTTTTCTATCTAAGTGGATTATAATTGTAGAAGAGAATGCTGTGAATTTGTTTTATCACATTGCAATCGTTATTTCGGCTGTTTAATTGCTGCTTGATATTTTTTAGATTTACTTGCTCGTTTTTGTTAAATAATATGGCATCACTGATCACACGGCGGAATGCACCTTTAGTACAAGACGCTAAACGAGATGAAAGACGCTGGTTTGTCCACTGACCAGCAGAAGCGGTCGCACGCTTTGATTAACAACATCACAACGCGTGTTGTGGAGAATATTTAACCTATTCGTTTCGTTCGCAATACGGCAAAACCCACACGTCGACCAATCATTTGCTCAGACTGCAATGAGTGAGCAAAGAACCTTCACCAAAAAAACATCTTCGTTCAGTCGCTACCAACATATTTTGCAGTACTACGGGACTTGGGGCATCACTTTAGCACGCAAAACATACCGGATAACACCAACCAACGGAAGCAACTCCACGAGCCAAAGACATCTTGCTAGTCGCAAACCGACGTTCCGTTCCACAGCAAGCGCTTGCGCGAAGAAACGGAAATTTCGATTTCAGGTCGCCAAAAATCTTTAAGGTAAGAACTGGTCGTTTAAAAAGATCGAAGTCGAGTAACTGCGAAATAGTGTGACCTTGCAGGCCTGTGCTGACCAGCAGCAATGCCAAGACCATTGCTTTCAACATAACACAGGCCTGTTACAAACACCACTCAGGAGAATTAAGCCTCGCTTTTTGCGATGCTACTTTACAATAACATTACCTTAAGCTTTTATGTTTAAAGGATGGAAACAATTATAAAGCAGCAAGCATCTGATTCGAAACATAAGCTTAAATACATCCCACTTCATAAAAACTAAATGCTTTTTGAGTTCCAAAAAGTACAGGTGGTTTGAGAGCGAACGTAACGACACGGCTTCACAGGGAAAGTGCAAGTGCTCAAGTCGCATAAATGGGTCCCTTGCGCTTCAACTCTCCTCAGCGAAGTGATGACTGATATTCCACCGATCGTTTGAACACTAGAATTATACTCATCAAGTTCATGTCATCTTATCAAGTTCATGTCCTCATTAACTAGGAACCTCTTGATACTTGTATTAAATCACCTTCGACCACGGTGTAGCATTTGAAAAAAATTGTTCTAGTTTACAGCGTTTTTCGTACCGTAAAACCATTCTATATCGACTGCAACCCGTGTCTAAACGAGCGAACATGGCCTGAGCACTGCCCGCTGTGAAAACGTTCCCAGCCGCCGCGCAAAACCTACGGTCGTCACGAATGTTAGGTTAAGAGTACACAGAACTGCACAATGACTCCTTTTTCGATGACGAAAACGTGACGTCGCGAAATGCATGCACGGGAATGAAGTCGACTGTTTCCTACCAGCAGCGGTGAACACGCGAATCGCGGTACGGAAGTGACGCAGTGTCTCGCACCACACACAGAAACAATTCAATAACATCGGTGAAGTTGAAAGCGTGTCATTGCTGTCGCCCCGTTTAAAGAGCGAACTCGAAAACTCGGTGGTAATGCATTACAAGATTGGTGGCGAAAGTGCAGAGCGTACAAAACTCCAAGCTTGTCTAGTCTGGATGTACACGCGCGCCAAAGCTGATTTCAATGTCTCCAGGACAGGAGAGCACAAGAATATCTAAACATCAGAAAAAGCAAGTTTGTTGCATGCGTTTGAAACGTCCTTGTCACTCCAGTGACAATATACGTATCTGAATAAATCTGGGAGGTTTATGTTCAACTGTTGTCGTGCTGGAAGCAACGCGTTAAGCGGTAAGTTTGCAGTCACAAGTCTTGCCACATCAAGTCAAGTGATGCAGTGGTCAATGGCTGGGAATGTCGGCTGCGCGAAAATGGGGACTTCAGTTTTTCAATTGCACACTTTCGAATGGATTCGTTTTTGACTTACATTTAAATGTTTTTGTTCTCATAAATGTGACAGCTATTACTCGAAAGACCATATCGTTTGGTATTTTACAAAAAATCACCGCAAACGTTTGCAAAAATTCATTAAAAAAATTAAACAAAAAACTTAATAGAATCCACACACACAGTATATACATAGAGGGTGGGGAGACAACGCGGTAACAGGTCAGACAAACCAATTTTGTAAAAAACCTACAGGAGTCTGGCAAAGTCAATTTAAACATCTTCCTTCCACTACAACTATAATAACAATACCACAGTTTCATGTCTTCTGCTCGCTTTCAGAATGCCTCAGTTGAATTTGTAACGAATGCATATGAACATTATAAAATCACTCTCGCCCACATCATTTTTCAGGTAACGAAATTAAACAATCGGGCTAACGTGTTTCGAAAGACATTTCGTTGTTTGGACTCATTTTACATGTCCATGTATGCCTCTCTTCGAAACGTTATGTGCAAGCAACCCCACTAAAAACCAAGTCGGTGGCGACGTTGAGCAAAACCGTGACGTGTGCTTACGATGAGCTTACCTTCTCACCTGAACCATGGAGGCCTAGCTTTTCGTCTCTCACGCTAAGAAATCTTAAAACTCCTTAAAGTAGCAAGCGGGCCACCTAAGCATTTGTTTCCCATCTGTAACTACCCTTAGGCTTAACCCGAAGGTTGGCAACGATTTCATAAACATTGCAAAATTTTACGAACCACAAAATACTTCCAAATTTTTCGAAAAGCGAGATTATCAACTTGATCGAATCTAATTGGTTTAAAATCATCAAATTTGCATTTTTTTAGCAAAGTATTCATTGCAGAGGCTAAAAGTCGTATGCCAATCACATAGTTACGGCGGCGGCCCCCAAACGTTGTTACAGCAATGCAAGACCAGGAGCCTCGCACAAGTCCTTGAAAGCAATCTGGTCGATCCGACACCCACCTGAACAAGGCACCAGAAGGCGAGCGTGGGCTCGTACGTGGTGCAAAGCATGAGGTAATAAACCACAAGCCCGTATGCTTCCCGCATACGCGCTACGATTGGCGCACTTGACAATCTGACATTGTAAGCTCATATCCGGGTCAAATCAGTTCACGCTTGCTTTTTACCGACATACGATGCATTTCACTTCTCGCAATCGGGAAGTGTTTCGCTGATAAATTGCTCGCGAAGCGACTTAACGCGCAAAACCGCCGCAACGCGAGAAGTTGTGTTGAGCGCGCGATCCATCTTTTCCCAGCGCACGCCAAAAGCGTTTAACTTGTTTGTGTCGTACGGCCACATTCAAATCGCACCGCGCCAGCTTCTGTGAGTTCAAGCTCTGCGACACTGAAAAGCCGCGCCAAGCGCATTCGGAAGTTGTACCTGCCAAGACACCGCGTTGCTATCGGGTGTCGCCGCACCGCCTGCTAAAATTTGCCAACCGCCATGGCAGCAGCAGTGCGATCCTGACAACCCAACACCTACACAAGGTGTTCTGTTTATTGGCAGTGTGAAGTGAATCAGTGAAGCAGCCTGTAAAATATCGCCACATAAAAGAAGGGCTTGTGTAAATTCTACGCCATCGAAAATACAGGATTGCGCTTTCCGTTTCCTACACATTTTATATCCTGAAGCGCGGCGCAGAACGGTAAAAACTTAACCTTTACGTCGCGTACGTAACAAGCAGAACATGCAAACACTGAGGCATTTCCAAGCACGACAGCAAAACTTCACTTCTTGCACGTTGCCCCCTATCCAATTCGTTTCAAAGTTGGAAAAACAACTACTAACGGACGGCTGGATTTCATTTCTACGTAGTATTATCATCTGTAAACAAAAAGTATGGAAATTGAAGAACGGCATTCGGCACCTTCAGCAGAAAAACTTCTACACAGTGCAAACCTGTAAGAGTCTTAATTTGGGGAAAAACAACAAAAGAACAAAAGTACGTTTAACCTCACTTGCCAACTGCAACTACATGTCATAATGAACACGACAATTTTTACAGTATCGGTAATACAACACCAACAACGATTAGCGCTGCAGTGGGTCTACAAGCCGATTTCAGTTGGTCTAACCTTGGCAGAGGTTGTAAGAGCTGATAGTGCAAGTTGGTCACTCAAGCATTTAATGGACTGCGCCACAGCAAACCATACGCAAATGTGCAGGCCGACATGTCACACACACACACACGCAAGTGTTACGCAAAGAATCGTGGTTCGTGCAGCTTCATTCGTTGTAAACGTGAAATGGCGAAAGTTGGGACACGAATCTTGCGCAAAAGACACAACACCCTTGCTATCCCGACTAAATCAGAAAGGGCTGTATTCCAAACAAAGTTCTCTGCAGCAGATTTGCTGTTTTAGCCAACATGCTACATAAGCACACATGCTAGTTTCACAAAATTTTTGCCAATAAGGTGCCACAGCACACAAAAAATTATTAAGAACACACAAAATCATTTTACATTTTTCGAATCCAGCTCCCGTCAAATTTACAGGCAACTTAGTTTCTGTGTTTCACAACTGGTTCCTAGAATGAGGTGAAAAATCTCTTGCAATCACTCACACACTGTGAATTGATGAATTTCTGCACCACACCCAAATTCCACAGAAAAAAAACATTTTTATTCAAAATGGATTCGCCTTTGGCTTCTTTAAAGTTCTCCATTTCACCTTCATAAAGGTCAACAAGTAATTTATATTTGGTGGCAAACTCAGCACATTTGGAATCGCTCATTTGCTGTAAGAAAATTTGCATCATAAAAAACCTGAGAAGATGAAAATGCTCTAACCAACAGAGATTTGACTGTTGCCCTGCTGCTCCTTTCATGAACAACAGACAGTTTTGCACATTTACAGAAAGCCATAAATATATCAACACTAAATGATAAACGTTTTACACTTAATAATGCCAGCAGTTATTTTTTCCAAATTTAGCTTAGGGCTTTGAGAGCCGGCGTATACCTAGATTTCGGCCTAAAACCAGCAGGTTTCGGTTGCCTTACCTACACCATAGCTCCTCTGCCGATTGCGCCAGAGAGCTGTTCAAGAGTTCAAACGGATCGACCAGTCTTCTAGTCTGCATGCTAAAAAATTTTTGCTTGGGGGTTGCAGATTTTTTGAGAGTGACGTCATAAGCTAAGTACTAAGTAGTTTTTGTGTCATTTTGGCTCATGTTACCTGGCCTAGGGCCCAACTGCTAGACCAAAGTATTTCGCTGAAGTTTTCATTGGAAACTGTGGCGTGAACAAGCAATAATATAGTGATCATGGCGTGTAATCTCTTATGATACCAGTATGTGAATGATTGAACGTAACTACTAGCGTATGCGATGAGTGATCATGGCATGTGAAATCTATTGTTGCTTGCTGCAACAGTGTGAAGCTTTGCACACTTGCCGCTCAGGCTTTCTGATCGCAACAAAACAAACAAAGTAATTATAGATAATTGTATTTGTTTATTATAGATTATAACTTTTGAAGCAGAAACGCTAGAAAGTTGATTAAGTTCTCAAATGACACAGATTCTAGCCTAGTTTCCAATGAAAACTTCAGCGAAATACTTCCATCTAGCGATTGGGCCCAGGTCAGGTACCAGCAGCTAAAAATGGCCAAAAACCTACCTTACTTGTGACATTGAAATCCAAAACTATAATTTTTTTTAATTGCAGACTTGCCAAGTGTTTTGAGGGTTTGAATAGCTTTCTAACGCAATTGTCAGCAGAAATATTCCCACGCAGAAACACACGCAAACTATTGGATTTTAGCCTTAGCCAACCACAACAGAAAGTGTAAATATCTTGACATGAACCTTTTTTTTCAGTCATAGACCAAAATATTAAATAAAAAACTATGTCAATTTGGTCAGAAATATAGACAAAGGAATAGTGTCATGGAAAGTTTCAATAATACTATGATGCAAACAACCAAAACGTCTCAGCGAAAAAAAACAGACAGGAACACAAGCTTTGCCATATCAAAAGTTGTTTTGCACTTGTGTAGTAAAGCATAAAAAATTTAAAATTTCTGATATAACTTCACCAAATCTTTGAAAGCCGAAAGTAAAACACAACACTTGAAAATTCNTACTTGCACTTCTGCNTCAGGGCATATTATTCAAACCAAACAAATGCNATCCAGTGTCAAGCTTTGATGCACCTAGTAAACAAAGCTAAGCTGTTACAGCTTCACAAAGGCAAATAGGCNTGCTTCAGTTCATAAACAAAAATGGTTTTATTCAAAACCATCATGCATTACTTTTCCAATTGTTCATGATATGAAAGTCTTCTACATGGCCACTTTATTGTCATGGAGATCTACAGCAGTGTTGTAAAAGAAATAAAGAAATGTATGAAAAAGAGTTCAACATCTGTACTACATGTCATCCAAACGATTTCCGTGTTTTTGTGCCTAGTCAGCTTGTATTCCACAGCCAAGTCAAAGCTGTAAGAAGCAGAACAAACAGATAGCTTTGTCAGACGATGAGAGATAGTAAATGTGATACGGTACTAAGGATGAAAAAAGTTAAGGCAAACGCCTCTGCTCAGGTAACTTAAAACAATAACATAAGAGAAAATGAGATTGCACATGTTGATAAAAATACTTTGAAATACTTTCAGTATCAGCGTTTGTACCAAAACTGAATGTTTTTCTCAAGAACAGAAATGGGGCTACATATTAATATGAATCTGGTTTCTATGTGATATATACCAGCTGTAATATTTTTCTCATGAAAGTTGATACATTTACATATGAAAACCTTCTATGAGAACTATATACTGGATATGAATTGAAGCACTTGTTTGGTCTTCAATTGCAAGGTGTTTCCTGAAACAGGCATAAATATCGCAAACTCTCAAAAACTGCCCACTATCCAGCCTGTTTGGTACTGGTAGCATGAAAGGCATTTTCTAAGCCATGTGACATACCAAGAACAGACTATTTTCTGTTTAGTTTACACACAACTTTCTTTTATCATTTATAACGCAGAGTGTTGATTAGCTTATGTGCACTAAGCACATTTATCTGTAACACCAAACCTTAGGGCAGT
>JGI24158J21664_10010197_pt1 | contig 12542 bp, 7 predicted proteins | sample Ectturendosymbi3_FD_21664 | JGI IMG/M metagenome (IMG submission 21664) | reverse complement strand
TGGCAGGGGTGCTTCATTCTGAGCCCTTGCACGTTGAATCAACTTTTTGGTTGCTGATATGCTTGGCATTTGTCCTTGACGGACTGACCAGTGAATCTGACGGCTTGACTGTGAATCTGCAACGGCAATTCTGTTGCATCTATGGCTCGCCTTTCGTGTTTGCTTTAAGTTTGGCAACTTCCACACGGGCTGCGTCGCTGCCGTGGGGGTGGTGTCCGAGTCGGTTTACGATGACGTCGTTTACATCCGTATGGAGTCGGCACTGACAACTGCTTATCACACATCTCCAAAACCTCTTTGTAGTACTATCAGCAGAAAATGCTTGAAAAGTGAACATGAATCCAGCATCTTTGAGATTCTCCTTGCCTCGGGAAGTTTCTGTGCTCTCCATGTCTCAAATCTGGCCAAATGGGTTTAATACATATTTCTTATCTTTGCGGCAAAAAGTGCCAAACACGTTATATTTTTATTTTTTGAAGGAATTTTTAATGAGATATCCATTGCACTGTATTTTATCATTTTAGCACACGACTTTGAACGTGTTTTTGGGAAAGCAAATTGTCGAGTTTTGATTTGTCGTGTATTATGCGGATAAATTATTATCGTGCCATATATACATTTACATTAACAAATTTCACAAATTTCATCAGTTCCTTATGTACAGAAATGTCGCGACCGAAATGTCCCATGACCCAAACGGCCAGACCGAATTGGCCAGACCGAATCGGCCAGACCAAAACGGCTCAGATCGAAATGGCTCAGACTGTAAGGGCTCAGACCGAAACGGCCAGAACAAAAAGTCGTGTACCCGTCAAACTATTTGAATGCAGTGGTATGCTACTGTATGCAGAAAAGCGACATCAATTACTGGGAAATGTTTGGAGAAAGGTACAGAATTTCTAATCGATTATATTTCGAATGAGAGGGATGTAGAAAATGCAATGATTGGTGACGTGAGAAACAGCATTGTTGCCACGTGCGATATACGTCACGATCAGCGTCAGGCCCGCATTTACCAATAGGCTATATAGGTTTAAGCCTTAGTCTTCAAGATCCTAAGGGGCTTCCAGCAAACTGTGGTACTCGTGGAGTCAATTGCCGGATCATGATCAGTTCGATAATTAATCGTCAAAATTGTATGCCTTAATCACTCGTGAAATTTAGTTTTTTGTACCTATTCAGATTCCGTGTTGATAACCCCAGGGTCTTCCAACGAGTTTTCATGAATCTCAAAATGACCGTTAGTTCTTGAAACCTCTCCGTTGACGTTGCGTTGATTGTGTGATTCACCACGAACGGGATGTGCGCGAAGAACAACAATATATATACGTGGCGTGAACAAGCAATAATAGAGTGATCGCGGCGTGTGAACTCTATTATTTCTTGCTGCCACAGTGCGAAGCTTTGCGCACATGCCGCTCGGGCTTTCATATCGCATCATGGTCAAGCCGCATGCCGACTGTTGTGTCGATATACTCAATGGTTGTTGGGTGTGTCCTATATATGCTGAATCGTACGGATTGTTACGTGTGAATAAGGCAAAAGAACTTGTAACTTTTCGTGTTTGAAATGCACCTGCTCAAAGCTTAAGGTGGCACGGCAGATAAGAGCTATGTGTACTACACCCTACACATTGTGTAGCATTATCCTACACTAAAAACATAGTTGCTTCTTCTGAACAATACTGAAGCTTTGTTAGCGTTTCTGTTATGTAAAGCTCCTTCGATATTTTTACATGCGATTTTTTCCATTTAAATTTTCTTCAACAAAGTCATTGAGAAATCAGATTGCTATTGAGCATTTGCGCAAGCTTGTACTTCTCCCATGCTGAGCAAATCAGAGATGACATTATTGAGCTTGAAGAGCAGGCAAGGTCAACTGACAACCACAGAACTCTTACCCATGGCCGGATTTAAGTGATACGAGACCCTAGGGCCTAGGCCAATCCACTTGTGAGACCCCATCTCTCATTTCGCGAGAGAAAAAATGAAAGCCTTAATCAATTTGCGAAACTCCGAAAATTACGCTCTGAGAGTACCGTCAGTAAAAAAATCTAAAAAGCGTTATATTGCACGGAATTGTTGAAATCAACGCCAAAACTTTAAATTGCACGGAATTGTTGAAATCCTACTTGGCTGGCGGGAATAGGATTATTAACTGCCACATGCAAATCAACCGAAGTCGCCACAATTGAAATATTTGACAAAACACATGGCGTATGAGAACCACATCTGTTTTTTCCTAGCTTTACTAAAATAAACAAACACACTGCACCTTTTTGATTGTGTAGCAGCATAAAGACTTTAAAGCAAAACGTGAGGCCACGTCGCAACTCGCTTACCACGGCTGTAAAAATCTCACACACACGAGCAAACCACGTCCCGTAAAACGCACCCAAATGGTAATTGTTAGGTTCACGATTGTATCTGTTAGGTTCACGATTCGCGTGTTTCTTACTTTTCAGACTGGAAAGAATCGAACGCGACTAAACTGTTGCGTGAAAAGATATGAGGATCATGTAAAATGCATTCCGTACGTAAGCACAAAAATTCCACTTTACCAAAGCAATAATAATGCAAGCATACGGATAACATTCATATCCGAGAAGATGTAAAGTCGTATACGAAAATAATGATACAGCATAATCAAAACAAAAATCTTTATATCAACAGCATATAGTCTATTGAAACCCTTGTCTTCTTACCATTTAAATTAGTTTACTTTGACTGTCATATTTGAAATTTTCAAAAACAATCTGTATATAAAGAAGCGTAAAGTAACAGCATTTGTTTAGTTGTGCATCATCAGTCGACCTTGAGGAATTACTCGTCATCAACTATGAAGAGGACCTGAATGGTATGTTACCCCACGGCGTACTGTTTGCATGTTGCAATAAATAATTTAAACCTTTGCAGTTTTTTATTTCTCAAAATGCTCACAAAATTCTCCAACTATGAAAGACATTTGGTTGCTCTACTAAACCTTGCACGTCGAATTTTCCATGCTGTCATATTTCTACTTCCATACTTTACTTAATGTTTGATTCCAAAGAAGCTTCACAATTAATATCTTTTTCGATATCGTCGACGTATGAACAACCTATTTGACCTGCAGTTTGAAAAAACTTTCAACCATGTTAAGCTTGAATTTTTCAATGCAATTGCGTGTTTTCGCTTTAGATTCAAGCATATTCTACAGACAGAAAGACACTGAAGAGTCGATCAGCTGCCACCTACAAGGTTCCTACAAGCCAAAACATCACGTTTATGTAGAGGCAGTCAACACTGAGTGGACCGAACACCAGCCAGCTTTTGCCAATGTTGTATATTTTGATAAATCAAACTCCACTTAGCAAACATATTTGCCAACCCTCTTGCCTGAGCTCACTGGAAATCAACGGATATTTTGTTTTGGTGTTTTGCGATTGATTTCCGCTTGATTCGACAAAACTCCTTTTTATTTTGTTAAAACCAAATATCTAGGCTCAGTTTCGTCCATATTTTCTTGAATAGAAAGTGTCAAAACACAAAATTGTTATGATATCCTTTTACGTTTTCACTGTGTTTTTGCAAAAAAATCCTTTCCTTTTATCAATTTTTGAACGATTGATGATTTTGGTTGATAGGTATTTTCAAATACTTTAGCAAATTTTGAAATAAACACATTTTTCAGTACAAGCTTTACTCTTTCAATTACGAATGAACCACAATGGAAGCCAACAACGTTTGCTTCCACAAGACGAAATATTTGTAAATACGACGTTCTTGTAAATGTTAAATGTTCTACATGTTTCTTGATTATCAATAATTCTTTTCGGTTTAAGTAACTTTTCTAGAAAAAAATGTAAGATGTCGAGTCAATCATCGAATGTTTGAGTAGGAAATCGATTTCACGTATCTCCTTATCCTCAGTCCTGATATTTCATAGTTTTAATTGTTTGCTTGGACTGTTACGATTTGAAGCAAAATGTTGCCACGAGTTTATACTCTATGATACTAAGCTTTGTTTTTCAGTTTATGACACACCTCAAAAGTCTTCCACTAAGTTTAATCGATATCCCAAGCAAATGCACGCTACTACACACTCCATATCAGAGCCTTAATTGCACACTTTTTTCCAACATGGTGTACTTGTTGTTATCTTACCTGATGGGATTAAAGCATTCTCAAGTTTTATTGTACTGTAACGTTGTCAGTATTACTTTTTACAAATTGCAATTCTTTCGCAAATTTTCATGTTTTGTTACACTTTTCAAGCACGTTTCTTTATATTGATGCGCTTTTGTGATGAATATGGTCAAATAATTTTGAATGTACTGTAGTACATTCCATGGCAACGTTGAATAAACTCCGGCTCGCGGACCAGTTCTGCGTAGCTCTTCCGGAATAGCAATATCTCAAATTAGTAGAGAATTGTTGCCTCATATGCAATGTTTGTTTCACTTATCAATGTGTTTGCACGATATCGTATGGTTTCGTTACAACGAACAGGGAGTCTACGCGATTTGATAACAACGACAGTCAACCTAATAAACAAATTAGACTGCTTGAGTTTGCAAAATAAAATTAAAATATTTCAAGGAGACGTAGTGTCAAAAACATTACGTTATTTTCCTAATGCCAGAATGATAACGGATGCTTTTTCCGAGGAGGCAATTGCAGACCACGACGTGGAAGACTATAAAAATAAATTGCAAGACGACTGGTGGAGTTCCAAGACAGATTTGACCATTTGCAGGATTTGAATCATGCTTTGCATTCTTCGTATATCCATCAAACGTTAATGTAGTGGATGGCGCCTGTTGAGCTCATCAACCCTTTGTCACTAACGTGTCTGCTCTAGAGATATCAAATTGACGGAAATGCAGGAAGATCTGGATCTGAAATATTCAGTTAACACTTCCCTATCATAGGCGTAGCAAAGGGGGGCTAGGGGGACATGGCCCCTACAGATTTTCGGAACATATAGTCATTTTGTGCTTTAAGAGGCGGTATCCGAAACGAAATAGTGGCATTTGCCTAAAAGCATGCATTTTCCCCCAAAATTTTTCGGCCCCTACCACTTTTTTGGGCTGGCTACGCTACTGTGCACTATAGCTGAGTTCTCGCGACACGTTCCAGAAAGTAAATACCCAGAAACTAAAAGACCAGTTTTCGATTCATTTCTCTATTCAACACTACATATCGCTTTGAAAGTTTTTCTCCGTAATGAACTTCATAAAATCAAAACATCTCTCCACCCTTAGAAATGAACACTTGGAAGAATTAATTAGGGCAGATTTTCCAGATTTCGGGAACATATTTTCCAGATTTTTCGACACTAGCAAATCAAATAAAAAGCTAATATTGATGAAGAATGCGGTTGCTGTGGTTCATACCCTGAAAGATATCAAATGAAAGATTTTTTACCAGCAAGATGCCAATCCTGAAAGATAAAGCGGTATCTGTGATGTGTGTGAGTCATATTTGCCACGAGTGGAGTCACAAGTTCTTCTTGTCAGAGTCGAGTCAAAGACATCTAAATCGTATTGGAGTCAGAGTTGACTCATAACTCCATGGAGTTGAGTCATATTCCTTTCACCACAGAGATGATAACGGAACCGGAGTGCTGGAGTGGACTCCTGCCACAGTTTGGGTTTTAAGCCGGGGCAGGAGCCGAAGTTAATTTTTTTGGTTCGAGCCGGAGCAGGAAGCGGAGTAAACATTAAGGAATGTGCAGGAGCCATANAAAGTTTTAAGGACTTGATAGAATTTTTGTAATGATGTTTGTTGTCAAACAGAATGGAATTAACTGAAACGTGTTTTATGACCAATGTCGTCATTACATTTGTCACGGGCTCACATTTTCATAACCCGGACCAACCCATACCGATCGCAACAAACCCGTAACCCAACCAGTACCCGCAATCCTACTTAAATTCTGGCTCGCACCCGGCCCATAAATGGGCAGTCTCTATTTTGCTTTTTGTGTGGCAAAATAGGTACTGCTCTTGCTATTTCGTCTCCTGTGCACACAATGGTGCGAATCATTTGCAAAGTCTGGATCAAATCATGTGGTACAACAAATATCTTTTCCATCCAACACTGGCTACTAACAATTGCGACAGTACGGAGCCTTCATGAAATTGAGCATTTACAATCTTTGTGCTGCAACGAAACAAATTACTGTAGCAAGTAAGAATATACTTGGCAACAAAACACATTTTTTTAAAATAGGAGTTTCGTCGGTTTTTCACCACGTGAACTGGCTGGACAACAGTTCTATAAGCTTATCCTCAATCCAGTGATAAAATACGCAGTACTATGAATGCGAATTTATCTGTATTGTACTCTTAGTGATTCAGTTATGCAGAACCTAGCTTTCTAAAAACCTGTGACCTGTCCTTCCGACACAACAAACGAACACGGCCACACTGTACCACCACAGATTGTTCAGTCCACATCACAATCAGCACACAATACACACACAATATACATTACGCGTTGTTCGCTAGCTCACAGACCTCTGAAAACTTCTAAGGTCCGACACAAATTCCACCAGGGGGTGATGCTAACAACTGTTGTCACAGAAAAGAAATCTCTTCAACATCCGCGTAAGTACTTCAATAATGTTAGTGAACTATAGCGGAACCCACAAAAAATCAACAAGTTTGAAAGGTAAAATGGCCCATGAAAACCTACCGTTAACCGCCATTATGGTGGCGCATGTCTTTACTAGTAATTATATATCACTGTAGTGCAACACTGGGTAGGAGTACCGAGCATTTCACCACTAATGATTAGGGTTACCAGTTCGTTTTTTAGGCAAAATTTGTAATTTAAGTTTTTTTTCAACACCTTTGACTTTTTTTTATTTTTGAATAAAGGCCAAATACAATTTGGCTTTTCGGCCTTTTTTGGTCAATTGCATTTTTTATGGCGATTTGGCAGATTTAAGGATGATTTTGGCAGACTTCTGGCACTGGAAGATTTCTAGACCCTGCTTCTGGACGCAGAATGATAATATTTTATTAGAAACCCTATCCGAGAATTCATAATTTTTGTTGTTTCACGCTTTAACAAAACATAGTTGGAAATGTCGTACATGTAAGTATAAAATAAAATTTTCAAGAAAATCCTCATGAAACAGGGTAAAAACAAAATCACAAGCTTTTTTATATATGTCAAAAGTTATTGTGCATTTGTTAAAAGAAAGTGCATCAAATTCCGTGTATTAGTATTTCGTCATCATCTTTAAGCAAACGGTTCGACAGTTATGACCAAATATGTCATTTTGAGCCTACTTTGGTAGTTAGCCCTTTCTCTAGATTTAAATGTGAATTGAAATTTAAACACTTTTTCATGAAAACCTGAAGCAACAAAAGGAAGTGTTAAGGAAATCGATTTTATAAAAATTTCAGCCCTGCTCAGGTAACCTCTGCCAAACTTGAGCAAACGGTTCTCAAACATAATTCAAAAAGTAGTTATCGTTCACGCAGAATGTGGTTCTTTCAGTAGCTGCCTTGTTAGAATGCATTTTCGGGCAGTCCTAGCGAAGTCTACAAAAGTTTTGTAGTGTTCGATGGGCAACAAATNTCTGCCCAAATTGACCCGTGGTGATCAGTGATGTAACAAATTCCAACANAAATTTCCTTCTTGAAACCTTGATCAATTTGGGCAAAAGGAGTTGGTACATGCANGTGAGCTAGTAAGTCACGCCAGCAAGCTTTGTCGGATGCCAGCACGGGAGTAGACCATGCGTGTGCCAGCACTGACGATGGAGATCAATTTTGCGCGAATTGCTCCAGCTCAACTCGTGGTTTTCATTGAGGAACAGACAAAAGAATCTAAGACACCTGCTACGTCCGAGGAAACAAATTGCTGGCCAGATAGGGCTAGGGCCTGCACCTCATGCGTGCGCTTGTGGTTAGGCGTCGAAGCATTTTATTGACAACATGATAAACCTTGTACTTTTCTTTTCCTAATGTAAGTTTCTAGAATTTTATGCCAGGGAAAAAAGGCTTTGCTCCTTGTTACGAAAGATCAAACCATTTTAATGAGGACATGAACTCTGAGACAAGAAAATGCCAAGTAAGCTTTTTCTCTAGGCGTCTCACAGTTTTTCATGCCATTTTGTGCCAACTTCACCAACGGTGAAAGTTTTTGTTTTTCATGCCATTTTCTCCAAACTACCAACGTTGAAAGCTTTGTTTTTTGTCGGAATTTTTTTCCAACTTTACCAACTGTTAAAGTTTTGGTGTTTATTGGGACTTTTGACCAAGTCTACCAAGGCTGAAGGTTTTGTTTTTTGCTGGCATTTTTGTCCAAATCTGTTAATGGTGAAAGTATTAGCTATTTTGGCCACGGTTACTTTTTTGGCCACTTTGGCTATGAATGACAATAGTCAAAGTTATGTCATTTGGAGTTTTCCTTTAAGCAACATCTGCTATCCCACTATGCCACACACAAGTTCGCATTCACCTGAGGCAATCTCTGGTACTCCACTGTGCAAGCAGGTGTTTTTGATCCAGGAGGCAACTGTTGGCATGGGATAAAAAGTACGCATATATACAGTATATCGATAGGGAAGGTGTCAAGCGTTTGCACGCAATTTGTTGTAAAGCACACTTGAGCGCTGACATTGTGCAGAAGATGATTTTCTGGATGCGCTATGTGCAGGCCCGTAACCCATTAGGAACACCAAAAGGGACAATTCTGGGAGGGGCCCAATTTTTTTAAATAATGTCCAATATATTTTCTGAGGGGGACAAAATACTTTTAGGGGATTTCTCCGCCCCCCTGCGCCCCTAGTTACGAGCCCGTAAGCCCTACATATGTGTCCAATTGCTTGGTCGAGAGACTTACCAGTATGTGAGGCATGCAAGTCAATAGTAGTACCGCGATCACACTGGTTGCCCAACGATTCTCGTAAAGCATTTGCCTATTCTGCCCATTCATGTTCACACTATGTATCTGATTTTCGCACAAAAATACCCATTATAGTCAAGGTTGATTCATATGGATAAACACTGCAATAAAAATAGAAATAGTTTCATGTCTAAACCCAGTTTACTTTTATTGGAGATAGAAACACAAGCTTGAAGTTAGGTTCGATTTAAAACATTAAACCGACCACCAGTGATGTCGACTGGGGGAATTTGTAGATTTTTCTTTACCTTTTCGTTCATTTGTAAAGCGAACTTCCCACATAGTTTTTTTTTTTTTTTGGAAAGTGCTTCTGTTCTTTATCATATATTTTTTTTTCAAAAAACAACATGTTGTTCTTTTCTGATCAGATGAGTTCGAGAAGACTTCCTAAATTGTACACAAACCCGTGCGCCCGTCTAAACTTCTGAATTAGTCCAGTATCAGCGAATAATCAAAATTGCCCATTTTGGGCAAGGACAACAACCGTGTTTGTGTTTGAAGGTTACCTGAGTAGGGTTTAATAACGAAAGTTGAAACTTCACGTTTTAGCTTCTGTGGTCGCATATTGCTGTGCAAAGCGTATCGGTTCACTCAGAAGCTTTCCTTAGAACGTCTAACACAGATTAGAACTGTCGCTGAAAAAATGTAATACATTTCACTAAGCTTCGATGTGGTACTTGAAATTAATACAGTATTCTTAGCCTTTTTGGTTGACACTGAATATATTTGAAATATTTCTATGGTTGAAAAGGTAGAAATAACTTCTTCCAAAACGCATGCAAATTAAACAATTGCACAAAACATTGGAAGACATGCGCTCCACACGACATTTGATGAACAGGCGTGGAATTAATAATTTTTTTTATATTCTGCCCAAAATCTCCCATTGTTTTTCAGAACAACTTTTATCAGGTTGAAAGTCTGTTTCCAGTGTTTTATTTAATCACACTCCTACGGGTGTGGTGGGAATGACTTTCACGTTCCTTGAACAAGGTTGTTTTTTACAAATGAGAAACCTGTCATGATTGTTTCCAAAGGTCACCGTTATGTTTTTACGATATTGCGATTATACTAGTAATAATATGTTTATATATCCTGTATTGTATATATACAGGTTTTTTAAGGCGTTTTAGGAACCCGATGCTGGTCCCTAGAATTTCAAATCGGGTCCCTAAAATCAGGGAGAAAATTATCATCGGGTCCCTAAAATCAGAAAAAATCTGGCCCTTAGAATCAGAGAAATCGGGTCCCTACAGATCCAAACCGAATTCCTAACATTTTCCTTGAAAAAACCCTGATATATATATTCCAAAGTGGATGAAAGTCGTTTTTGTTGGTCGAAAACGAACGACATATTTTCTCAACTTTTATTAATCGCTAACAACACGACCCTGCTTCTTTTGTATCATATGTTGTTTTCATTATACTGTATGTATTCGTGCGAAATATTTTGTATACACATTTTTAGAAAAGACTGAAACTTATGTCGGTATCAGATTCGTTCGGGACACAATATGCAAAAACCTTAGAATTTGTTGCTTTAGAGCACGCTTAATAAACAAACAAAATATAGGGCTCTTACGACTTTTCAAGCAAAATCCGTGAATGAACTGCCGCTTGCAAGAAAACACAGCTACGCATCGCAGTCATTCTCCAAAGATGCTGTGGAATCTTGATACCAGTCAATTCATCAAAATGTTTTATCGCACATCCTCAGCTTGTTTTACTAAGGAACCGAAAAAACATGTTGAAAATATTGTTGTTTCACCTTACTCGAAGGAAAGCTGCATATGCTTGATAAATACATGAATTTTATTTTTAATTTCAAATAGTCTCCAGATTTTGCGATTAACTCTGAAAGTTCAAACTTGTTCAAAATTCAGTTAGACTCACAAAAGACCACACATCTAGGCAAACGTCTGTCATGTTTCAAACTGTGAGTCACGTCTTCGAAACGTGTTATTCCGAATTGGAACCTGTATGTTCTGGCAGCAAGCAAAAAAAAAAATTTTTTTAAATATTTTCGTGAGGGAGATGGTCAACCACCAATGGGTTTGAAAATTGGAGGCCCCAAATGTTTGAATGCAAATATGCTGTATAAACTGACACAATCTTCAGAAACAATTTCCTGAAAAATGTATCGGCAAATCGTTTTTGGAAATTTTCTTGTAAGTCCACGTTGCTTTAGCAGAGAAGTGAAGTTTTTTCAAATTACCTTGCAACACTGCACCAATTTGTGCACTTTTAACAAGGGCGTATACTCCGGGTGTGCTAGGTGTGCGTCGCACACCTCGTGAAACTGAACACGATGTGACATTTTCTAGATTGTGTGATCAAGACAAAATCTCAAAAAAAACTATAAAGATAATGATGTACCTTCCAGCCCAAAGGTGTGCGGCGTATGTATGTTTTATGTACTCCACTGCTCTCGTTACGGAAGAGATATATTCGTAAGTGCTTTCACCCTTGTGAACTGCTCTGTTCCAGGGCTGAGTGAATTTTGCTCCCCTGTTGTTTCTCTCTGACAAAGCAGGGTGTGCGACATTCCAAGCGCACACTTGTAGAGCTGGAAAACTTGTAATCGACAAGATATTCGCGCAGAGCCGCAGTCTATTTCTGCAAATGTGACCTGCTCTGTTCCAGGACTGAGTGTATTTTACTCCCTTGTAGTTTCGATCTACGAACCTTGGGTGTGCCTTCTTCCAGGTGCACACCTTCTGGACTGGATTGCTCTCATTCAAAGACACATTTTTTTCAGAAAGTTTTTGCAGTTGTAAACTGCACTGTTGTAGGGCTGAGTGCGTTTTACTCTTTGATTTCAACGTGCAGTCTGATATTTTTGCAAACTACAGTATAATTGCTTGATCGTAGCGTTAAGTGTATTTTGCACCTGCATTTTAAGTTGGAGCGCTGATAGCTCAAAGTCAAAAGAATGACATATTAAGTTACACACTTATGAATAAGGAGAGTGCGTGCAAAATGATACGCATTGTGTCAAAAATCTGCCGAAACCTTTCATCTGAATCCCGAATTTGACGTCACGCTGTGAGGTCAAATGCGCACACCCTGTAACAATGAATCACACGCCACTGATTTCGACTTACTATTTAGAAAAGGGTGCAGTTGAAAATATAAAATCTTTCTTTCAAGTGTTTTCAAACTTCGTGGATTTTTGAATTTTTACGTCCTCACCAACTTATGCCTCAAATAAAGCAATTTTTATTTCACTGATGTGAAGAACAGAGTAATCAATCAGAATCGTGTTTCTGGTTATACCTCAGACGTAGAACGTTGAAAAGCTTGGGGAATATTCCTTAAAATAAAAAAGTTGTGAATTTTCTCACGACCAGCAGAAATCCGTTCAATCAAAGCTTCATTGAGATTTGCGCCTTTGGACGAAACACTCAGGAGCACGAGATATTTTAAGTTAATCAAGAATGTGCCTTGCCTGCGGCGTTCTACAACGGAAAGGAAAAAATTTCGTTGCAGAAAACTTCATCATTGCCAGAAAGAGAAACTCGGCGTCAAGTGTTACGGAGGTGGAGATGGCGGCTAGGTAGACGGTGCTTGTGGAGACAGTGATCTTTTCAGTGAGTGGTAGTGAGATTCGGGTTTTGTCTCTGCGGTTCGGAGTTG
>JGI24158J21664_10010196_pt1 | contig 12542 bp, 5 predicted proteins | sample Ectturendosymbi3_FD_21664 | JGI IMG/M metagenome (IMG submission 21664) | reverse complement strand
ATCTCGACTTACAGTACAATGTTGGTGAAAAACTAAGAAATAAACATCAATATTCTGATCGCTAAGGGGGGTGCTTGAGCCCCTTCAGCACCCCCCCTGGCGGCGCCTTTGATTAGCAGATGTGGTTTCATTTCTTTACAGTGCTTGACATGTTTTCCATGGTGATCTGCAGCAAACTTGCTTTTCTTCCTCTTTCAAAAACGAGTCATCGTCAACGTTGAAAGACATTTTATAAACTTGCATGCCACCCTTTGATTAAAAAAAACGATTATCTCATTTAAATACTGTACTAAAAAAATTGCGAAATGAACGTAATCAAAGTAATTTTTATTGGTCAACTGGTTCACATATTACGTTCGAGTAATTATGAGTATCAAAACTGTATGTTTTCACGTCCAGTTATGCTGTTTCGAGTTGCAGTGACTTTTCCGAGGATGCTGCTCTTTTTTGTATTCTCCATGGCAAAGAAAAAGCTACACGATCCGATGATAAGATGCAACGTTATTCAGGACAGATTCGCCGTTTACAAGCAAAACCAGGGCTATATAATCCTGTCATGTTTCCAATGCGTCAAAAAAGCTGTAATATGAACGAAATTCCCTACTGCTTCAGAGCCATCTTGTGAAATACGCAATTTTACCTCCGAGAAACAGCATTGCATGGTCATGTCGACCTCGATTTAAGTTGGCCATTTTCTCCCATTGTCCTGAACCCACACGATGCTTTTCACAGGAGGAATGGTTGCGTAAAATCCCGAACCATCCTCCAGACACGTAAACCACACCTGGTCGACACAAACCAAATAGGTAACTTGCAACTGTACATTGCCAAATGACCAGCAACACACGAAGCATGCAAAATGAAAACAGAAATTGGAGACATTCTTTGACAAGTTCTGGACAATTCGCAATAAAAATCATGGAGTAGTCACTCAAACAACATATCGAAAAAGTTCTATTGTTTTCGCACTGGTCGCAAGTGATACAAGCTGATCTTAATGTTTTACGTGTTGTTTTTAGAGTTTGCCTATCAAATTTTATGCTACTGGTATCATGTGTTAATAATTCATTTTTTCATCGTTTAACAAAAATATTTTGCAACAATCCATGACGTACGACTGGAAAACTGATACATAGGAACTTGGTCAGCTTCCTAGATACTAGCAACATAATTACAAACCACCACTTTGGCTTTCGTTCTGGGCTTTCCACATTTCTGGCTTTAAACCTACTCCATAACTACAACTACGTCTAAATGATTCTGCACAATGCACATGTGGCATTTTTCTTGATTTAAAAAAAGTATTTGATACCGTAAATCATAAAACAACAATAGAAAAACTCAACCATTATGGAATTCATGTTTTGGCTTTAGACCTTTTTGACATCATATTTACAGAATAGACAGCAATTCTTTCAAGCGAAGGAAGTTCAATTTGACATGATGCAAATCATTTGTGGTGTGCCGCAAGGTCCGCCTTTTGGTCATGTGCTATTTTAGTTGTACATAATTATTTCCCCTTGTCTTGCAATTTTTTGTAATATTTTTGCTGATGACACAGCATTACTTGTTTGTGATTAACGATCCTACTAATTTCGAGAAAAAAAGCTATATCATGTTACACACAGTATTCAGTTGGTTGCAAAAGAACAAACTCCATCAAATCTGTCTAAAACAAAATCTATGTTATTCAACAATCATAACCCACCTGTAACTCTAAACAAATATTGCAACAATGTTCCATTAGAGCAAGTTAACTCTACTAAATACTGAGGCGCCATAATCGGTTCCAATCTAACATTGAAAGAACAGACTGCTTCAGTTGAAAAGAAAGTAACTCAAGAATGCCACGCCCTCTTCAATCTTCAGCCAATTTCTGATATCAATGGATTACGCAAAGTATACTTCCCTTCAATTTATTCTCATCTCCACTCTTGACCTGGCGTAAAGTCCCTTTAACGTACTTAACTCATCTGAAGGTACTTCAAAACAGTTCGATACGGGGTATTTGTAAAATATCCAAAGCTGCTTAGTGTTCACATCCCCATGCTAGATTTATAGCACTCATGTAAAATACTTCAAATTAATCAAATATATGAGTACGAACTACGAAAATGGCATAATTATCCTACTAGAATAGCTACTAATAACAATCTCACTACAACTTCATCTAAAATATCTCTAAAACGAAGATCTGTAAAATACACAGCCACATGACTCTGGAACAACACTCCAGAAGACTTAAGAAACAAATCATTCCTAGCCTTTTGTCCAACATACAAAAAGCACTTGCTGGGTCAAGTTGTGATGCTGTCATACTGTATATCTCTTTCCAATGCCTTATCATCCGGGAAACTTATTTCACTCTTTGCTTCTGTGCTTTTGTTTAGGGTTAACGATTTAAACCAAGACATAGTTTTTTCCCTGACTTTCGACGACTTTGGACTCTACTGTCATCAATATGTACTTCTTATATCATTTTTTAAATGATAGGTTATGGGGTAATAATGCTGTTATTCTACTATTTTGTCTGTGTGCGTTTAGTGTTAATAGTGTCGTCACTGATGAGATAATACTTGTGTGAGTACATTGATATGTACTAATGCAGGTAACACGCTCTGTTGTACTACGATGTTACGTTAACTATGACGTTACATTAATGCAGTGCTTATTGTTAAGTTGTATTGCTTACTTACAAGATTTGTTCATACACGTGTCTAGTTTGTTCATTTCCGTTTGGATTTCACTAGTTGACCCAAAAAATTTTTCACTGAGCTAATACCTAACAACATGAAGGTGATTCATTTGTCCCATATTGATGTCCTGTTTACGGATATTTACCGGTGGCTCCCACTTGGTGTGCTTTATCTATTGGAATGAAATGAACTGCATAGCTACCTGTTACCTGTTACCAGGTTTCACTTGAAATAACCGGTTGTTGTGGCTGCTGACGTTGTTGCTGCTTCTCCGTGTCTTTTGTTTACGAGTTGCGTTATTTATTTGGTTCTTTGTGGAGCTTGATTCAATGAACTTGCAGTCCCTCGCCCCATAACAATAAACGATTTATAACGCAATTATACCGCAAAACAAATTACATGCGGAAGCGAGCATCACACACAGCGACTTTCCCGATAGGAAAAGCAGATGAGAAAATGAATGAAGACTTGCACCGTATTGCAATCAGTAAAATTTGAAAATAAATTATTGTACCGGCCGAAAAAGAAGAAGCAGCTTCACATCTCGCTTCCAGCATCTTTGGACCTTCTTTCCAAACACCTTTCTTTGCCAGGTCCATGTACTCCACGTTTTTTGTCGGTGGTAATCCTCCACCAACAACGTAAAGACAGTTGTTGACTTTGACTGAGCATGGTCTAACTCTTCCGACAATAAGGTCCTAAATAACACATTTCATCCATGTTTTGCAAATAATAATGAAGGGAGTTGGACTATGTACGAATTTCCACGGCTTTTGGTTCGTTGCTACGGAAAATGGCAACAAAAATAATTTTTGCTCAACTTCTGATTAAAAAAACGACGCCTACATTTCATTTTAACTCCTTTACAGTGGGCCTTCATCAGATCAATTGACGGGTGAACAAACAAAATTCTTAAAAAGTTTAGGCAGAGAGAAGGTGCAGGGAAGCATAGAGGTACAAACGATAAAAAGCCATAAAACACGATAAACTGTCATGTCGAATGTTCAAGTTAATACTGGTTTAACCCTTGGGTAAAAACATATCGGCAACTTGGACAAAGCGATTGAAAATGAGTCTAAAGGGACAATTGAAAAAAAATCCCAAAGTACTGAATAAAGATGCGAAGCAACATGTCTTCTTTAATATAAAAATATAACGCCGTAAAAGAGTGGTTTCCAGCTTTTTGAGCCAAAATCTAAGTTTGGTGAACATCTCGCAACTCAAGCCTAAAACAGCGTATGTTAGCACACAAAAATAATGAGTGCATGGAATATTTTGGCAGTAAGTCGCTAAGTTCGTTTTCAGTGTCAGCAATCAACTCCATTCTTAAGTATACACCTACGCTACAGACAGACAAGCAGTGTTAGCGTTGAAAATATACAACCCGGTTTTGGATCGCCTCGGTGCGACCCGTTTTTTGACCCTTCGCGACTCTTGCTTGGGTAGCGACCCATACTTTGGGAAAGATCGCCGTAAGACGAAAATTCTGAAATGTATTTTCACATCACAATGCTAGTATGACACAAACAACTGCAGGTACTGCATGAGCAACAACGTGCTGCGAGTTTAGTTAAGACGTTTATACATTCCCAGCACAAAACTTCCAACCTAAATAAATTCACCTACGTGGACAGCGATATGAAATTTTAATATACATTTATCAACGCTAAATGTATCCGCACATTTGTAAAAATCAATTTTATTTTGGGTACACACTTTACTTGTAGGATCTACTGTAGCTGTAGAAAAGATTACCAAAGAGAAAAAAACTTTCAACCAACAGTAAGCTCAAAATTTAAGAACTGACACCAAACAGCAAATAAACAGCACACCGTGATCAACAGTTTATATTTAGTAAACAAGTTCATCAATAAATAGTAAGAACGTGATGTAAGTTTAAACATCTGTTACCATCCAAGACAGGATTTTTTTAAGGTGTTTTAGGGACCCGATTCGGGTCCCTAGAATTGAAAATCGGGTCTCTAGAATCAAAGAAAATTATCATGGGGTCCCTAGAATCAGAGAAATCGGGTCCCTACCAGGTACGTAAGATTTTCCTTAAAAAAAAACAGATCCAAGATCAACATTTAATTCATATTTTAATCGGCAATCCGTTACATGTACTATAAGTGGGAAAGGTTTGGGGAGCATTCAACCGTTGTGAGCATTAGGTTGATTGGTGTTTTGCGTCTGATATATTCCGTAATTAGGTCTGTTGCAGCTCACAAAACTTCCAATTCGCCTCAGGATTTACAAACTTAGCCGGACACAGTTGACCGCCTTTAAACGAAATAATTTTGCAGAAATCACAAACGCGGGTTTCACGAAGAATTGTACCTTGTTCTGAATTACCTCCAATGAGCTTCAAATTACCCCTTTCAAGTTATTCCTTCTTTATCTCAATCCAATTTACCAAACAAAAAGACCAATATAATGATCACATTGAAACAGTTTTTTTGAAGGTGTTTTCTAGAATTGAAAATCGGGTCCCTGATCATCGGGTCCCTAGAATCAGACAAAATCGGGTCCCTAGAATCAGACAAAATCGGGTCCCTGCAATCAGAGGAATCGAGTCCCTACAGGTCAATACCGGGTACCAAACATTTTCCTTTAAAAAAAACTACATTGAAAACAAGTAACTAGTCTCTATAAAAGTGACGCAGTTGAATTTATCGGCAAAATTTTTATAGGAAATCCATTTACGCAGCACTACGTATACTCAATCCTGAAATCAGCGTCGGAATTCTTAGACGAGCAGTGACCACCAATCTGACAGGACATGACCAATCACAGCGGTACATTTTTACCATTCATAACAACACGTTTTCTGATAAAACGTTACAGACCGAACATCTGAGCTGTAGAACTACATCGTTTGGTACGCAACCAATTCAATAAGTTTTATTCATGTTGGAGGTTAATTGCGTGCGCTCACTAGGTTTGCACTGAATCGGGTTTGAAGTTGTGTGTTTTAGTGGCGTGTTTAGTTTGCTGTACCTATAATTGTAATTGTGCGCTTGTCTAATCGTTAGCTACATACTCGGTTTACCGATGGTGGAGTTCGTTAAGTCGCGCTGGAAGACTTCATAGTTTTGTTTCAGTTATGTTTCAGAAAGGGATCATTTTTCCTCTAAGTATGCAACTTCTGTAGGAACTGGTGAGGTGCCACTACAGACTAACGATTATGGGGCGCCATTCGTAAAAAATTGTATCGGACACATTTACCACAAAAACTACTAAGCTAAATCAGACTGATTTAGCCAAACGGGAACTTTGCTAAATCTGAACATATTCAGAAAAATCAGACAGATTTAGCTCCAGTACATTAAATTTTAGCAGTCATGCATGTTTAGCGCTGCAGCTTGTCGGCCCTGACGACAAGTTGTTTACTGTGCCAGCAATTCTGACAACAGCTAGCCTGCTGTGGCATTTGAAGACCCTGGCATCGTTAAGAGCAGGGCTGCGGAGCCGGAGCTGGGCATTTTGGCTGGAGCCGGAGCTCAAATTACAAATCAGAAGGAGCCGGAGGTCAGTTTAAAATTTTGCACCGGAGCCAGAGCTACGGCCACTTGAAAGGTAGCTCCGCCCCCTTGCTAGTTATGGTTTTGCTAAATAGACTTACCTAAAACAGTGTTCTTTATGACACACCAAACGCGATTGTTACGAGTTACGACACCACACTGCAAAAATGGATCTGCAAGTCTTTGATGTTTCTTTGGTTCAATAATCGTTAAGGCTGTGACATCGCAGTTGGCAAGCATGGTGTTACTTGTTGAACAATGGTTTTCAAACACCGTTCTAAGAGCCGAATGCATCTCCCAAGCATCTTTTGTGCGGCTCTTAGGAGTCTTTCAGTTACACCTCTAATATTTTGTGTAACAAACTTCGTTAGTGCAATAAAACAAAACGTGTCAATTGACTTGAGGTGAAAACTTTTAGTGCGGTTCTCTAACAAAAACATAGGTCTAGATTTGGCTCCTTTCAGCGAAATCTTTGAGAACCACTGTTATTATAGAAGTAAGAAGAACGTTAACAACCACAACTTCTTACTTATTAGTCAGAATGATCGAATCGAGTCTGTAATAGTCCAGCGATTTAGAAAGAACTGAGCTGTAATGCGTAGGTATATAATATAATAACCATAGATTTTGTAGCTGTGTAATCATGGTGTCAGCAGCGAATATGATACCATTGCTGATGCGTGAATGCACGGCACGCCATTGCGAAGTAGGAATTTTTATTAGAAACCATTGGTTTACTGGATTACTGGCAAATTTGCTAGCAAACATTACGTTTACAAGCAGTAGCATAACATGAAAGTTATAACTGATTGGTAGTGAACTAGCATTGTTTTGCATAACAGTACATTATCAGGAGGGTATAAAAAAGCAATGCAAAGAAATGGGGACTTTTCTTGAAGTTTTCATCTGTGGAAAAAAATTGTTTTCAGCACGGTAACCAGTCTTGTTTCCTCCTAATTTTTGCAGGTTAAATTCTGCTTTACTTTGCGATTCGTCACTGCTCATTATGAATGCAAAAGATAAGAAATCAGAAGTTTTCAGTTATTTTAAATAAGTCAAAAGGTGAATTTCTTGCTAGAAGACATACTATTTCTTTGAAAAAAAGGGTTTTACACACATCTTCGCAATTGTGTTAATGCAAATGTGTGCATGTTTTCAAGAACACATGAGAGAGGCAATAGACTGTGTTTTGCACTCTTTGCATGGCTTGCCCGGGCAATGCTGTTAGCTGGAATCGCCAAAACTGTAACAGGCAAAGCATGCAACGAGTGCAAAACACTTGGTCAATTGGGACTGGTGTGTGTTTAAATGCTCGGACACAAATGTAGTTTTCGAAACAGCCATTTTCTTGATTATGGTCTTAAAAAATAACAAATGGTCCTCAGGCATTGACGGCACAACCAGCGATTGCGTTGCCAGAACTCGTTTATATTACCGTTATTTTGAATTACGTTTCTGCTAGTAATTGTTCTCTGAATCGTCTGAACTTGTTATTGTTGTTTTTTCGCTGATTTCCTCATGGTAAGAGCGCTGCTTGTAAAAAAACACCAGATTAAATTACTCACAGAGAAGTTTGGTATACCCTCTTAGTTTTGCGTACTTGATTTAATCCATTTTCCATTCAACTTGAGGCACACTAAGACAATTGAAAATATTACTGTATAAAAACAAACCGAAGCCGGAGCTGAAGCCTGAGTCATGAAAAAAGCGAGCTCCGGAGCCGGAGCCACTCATGAAAACCAAGAACTCCGGAGCCAAAGCCGGAGCTGTGTCATTTTTGCAGCGACCCCGCAGCCCTAGTTAAAAGCAGAGTGGTTTTCGATATTCGCAGGTTTGGCCCATCTTCCAGTCCTGCCAAATCCTCATAAATATTTCGATTGAAATTTCAAAAACTGCGACTTATACAATGTATCGCAAATACTTTTACTACACTGAAGCATGTCTTGAATGCAATCTATGTCTACGTTGTGCTTTTACCTACGTGTATTTCTCCTTCAAGCCCACATCTCGGATTTTTCGAAAATTCCACGTGGGGCACAAGAAATATACATTAGACCAGTGACAACAGACGACTGTTTAAACCAGTAGGCCTAACCAGTACCCGCGTTTGGCAAAATCAATGACAAATCTGAAACTTTGCGTAAAAATTGCACCAAAACCACCACTACAACTTTACTGCCATCCATCGTCTGTCTCTCAATACGTCGATCGCAATCTACCAGTCGTCCTCAAACGCACCGTAATTAGATCGCATGGATACGCAAGCTACATCAAGGTGCATATAGTAAAAAATTTCTCAATCTATTTATTAAAAAATGTAAGTTTTGTATTTTTGCCGTTGGCAGATCATTTTGACTTGCTCGTTTTGCAAATAGCTCGCATGCTGAAAAAGTGTGAGCACTTCTGGTCTACACAAACTAATATTACAATATAGAAGTGCTAACGCAGACCCGACACCACACAGCTTACAACGATGAGCCTAGCAGTTGTCACAATTGCTGGTACAGTAAACAACTGGTTTGTTGTTTTCAAAAGGGCCGACACGCTTCAGCGCCATGGTTGACTGCTTTAATGGACTGGAGCTGAATCTGTTTAGCTAAATTTGTCTGATTCAGCAAAATCTGTTCAGATTCAGTCAAACCTATGTTCCAATTTACTTGCATCTGTCTGATTTAGCAGCTCTTCTTTTTGTGCAGAGATTATGTCCGATATCATTTTTTACGAACGGCGCCCATTGTGAGAAATGAAAACTCTGCGAATGCTCGTCTCCCACACAACAGCTGTTACCGGCAAACGTTCACGCTTCCACGGGTTGAAACTTTCCAACCAAACTTCGTTTTCGTTATTTTCTCCTCCGACCAGCGCCAAACGAAGACCTGAAACAAACACTTTGACCTTGCACCAAAGACTGCACGAAAGAGAGGCATTTGCACATATATACGCAATGTGTACACAGTTTTGGGTAAAAATCCTAGTACTAACGTCCCATTGCAAATTGTACCATAGATTGTATTGAAACCACATCAGTTGTAACTCATTTAAGCTAAACATACGTGTCTTTTTGACATGGTACGACTCAAACGACTAGATTACATCACCAACTTCTATGGTTATTTCAGAATAGTGGATGCTGCAGTATATCTTACAGGGTCAAAATTACTACTTTGCATTTTGAAGAAAGGACGGTAGCAACATAATCCTTGATCCACAGCTTAATAGATAGGGAACCTATTAAATATCACGGGCCACATATATTGTGGAGTATCGCTGACGGGCCGCAAAAAAAATTATTTTATCTTAAAATTTTTCCTTGCCTTCCAAAGAAGAACAAAGAGAAAAACTATGAGGAGCGATAGATACTGCTCTTGACTTACTGTCTAAGTGTCTGCTTATCGTGAACTTTCGTTTTGACGCGATGTTGTGTTATATCCTGGATAACGAAAAGTCTGATGCGGGCAATATTAAATGTTCACGCGGACCGCAGATTCCCAACACCCTGCCTTAACTTGTCATGATAAAATTACTTGTGCAAAATGACAGTATGTTTTCAAAAAATCTTTTTCACAACAAACAAGTTGTAAACCTTACTAATTGTACAAAAAATTTTTCGGGAATCACGAAAGAAAGTGCATCAAGATTTCAAACACGTCGACGTACTGCCTGGAGATATATACACATAGAGCTATAGCGCTATTCTTTTGAAGGGGTTCTTTATTTAGTGGAATATTGTTTGATCCTTGGCTGCGACACAGCGCAGCCAAGGAATTGGCGTCAATAAAAAATGCAGGCCTATTCAACTCCACTGGCGATAGGGTCATTAGGGATAACACGCAACTTCCATCCTACACAAGGAGCAGAAAATCTCTTTCTCCGTTCGTGTATTTGGAAGTGTTTGCTTCCAAAAATAAGAAAAAATGATACCAACAATTACAAGTTGGATTTTGTACAAGTCATGATCAAGTCAGTCCTTTCCTGCGCAAACACGACTACCTGTGACCTCCGCCAAAACATATCTTCGACATGCGAACTTCAAGTGTGAAGTTTTCGTGCAGGACACAAAACTCGACATATCACGCAACAGTGCTTCTGACTATCATGAATACACACCTTCAAGAGTAGGTGCCTGTCTCACAAGAGATAAGGATGAGCTGAGAAGTCGTTGCATGCATTCAAGAGAGGTGAGCACCAAAGGCTGTAAAACAGTTATGTATGCTTTCAATTAAAACTGCCCAGTCCCACATAGAAAACTCTATTTAAACGAGTGAAGTTTCTTTTCATCGAAAATCGCACGCAATAACTGATGACAGTCATGGGCGTCCGCAGAATTTTAAAATTTTCCAGGGGGGTGCAAAGTCGACATTTTGTCGATTCTGTTTAGGATTTAATGACGATGCAATGCAAATGAATGTTCACAAAACATTTAACACATTCTACTCCACTAAGAAAACGGCCCATGTCACGGCAACAGTCAAAAACTGCACTTCGTTGGCCGCAATAGCCAGGGATAATACGATAATTTACACAATAGGCTATCTGCAGATTTTCAAAGCAGGGCACTTCTTTTCAAAGACGCATTGCCATGCAATTTGACGAAAGCACAAATTTTAACTTCATTTTACGTAGCAAGACTCGTCATTGCTACTTAGAAACAAGAGCTGCAAACGTTTGGGAACTCACTCAGAAATCAGAATTAAACCTTAACGATTAAGACGTATTCCTTCAAGCCTGCACAGGCGTATTCCAACAAGTCACGTTGTTTTAAAACTGTATAAAAAGAAATATGCATAAGCGTACTGCTCAGAAAACCTCTAAACTAAACGCTATACGATCCCGGAAAAGATGGGTGTAATACAATCCAAGTCGTTTTCCTCGGACATGCGACATCCGTTATTTCCGGACTAAACTATTTTTGACTTCCCGACGTCCATTTTTAATAACTTTCACAACAAAATCGTATCTGCGCAGCGAAACATACATAGTATACAAATTTTATACACTGTAAACCCGAACAACTGCTTTTCAGAAGGGAATTTCTGTTTGTGCGTGGAAAACGTCAAGTGCGTTTTAGATCCGTTTTTTCTTCATATCAAGTCAAGGTGTAGGAATACCCTTCACATATCAGGTTTCCGAGGTCATATTTTGCCAAAAACGTTTTGCACTTAGAATCACATTGAAATGTTAAGGTAGTAGGGTGCATAAAATTTGCTACAAATCAGGTAATTCTGGTAGTAGAGTGCCCCAATTTTCTATTTATGGGCTTTCAGGGACGTTTTTGTAAAATAACTCTGGCACCATTCCATATCTCTCTGAAAATCAGGAAAAGACATGGAAAAACAAGTTTCTAACATTTTTCTAAGTATACGAAATTAACAAAAAACAAGCCCCTGTACAGTGGATCACCACGATTCCTGAGCAGGAATCTATTCACTCAGCCACATTGGTCACACTCACTGTCAGTGGTGCAACTGACGGTTGGCCTGAGAAGCGACTCGCCCCACCCCAGGAAAATTGAACGTTGCAACCGGGTCGCCATTTGGCTTATATTTCGATTTTAGTAATCTTTTGGTTTTCAGTAGGATGTTGTTGTTTTCGTTTTTCGGAGTATTTTCCGGTGATTTAGGGTTTTAATACAGCCATCCACATCCGCATTCACCATCATTTCTCACGTTTTTTCTGTGTTGGCTAGTGGGCCCCCTACAGTGGCAAGTGGGCCCCTTTAAGCTTTTCCCTCCCTGGCTCAAACCTCAAGTAAGGCCACAGCTCACACTAACACTGGATTTTCAGACTTGCGGAAGCATTGCTACAGATTCGCTCATGCTTCTTTTCACAAGGTATCTGCTATGTGACTTGCCGATACCACCAGTCACTGTCTCGCTGTATTACCTGTCAAGATGTATAAGTTCAACAGTCACATGCGGCAAAAAGCCTACGACCGTAACTTGAAGTGAACCTTTGAGGATTTGCTGCCATGTAACTGTTACGCAATAAATCCCAACAGTAGAACTATCCGATCGCAAGTTTCGCCAACTTGCATCTGCAGGCAAAGGAACGGGCATGTGTGAAATGCAAGCTCATCACTGCATGACACCAGAACAGTGAACCTGGCTCTTGTGCAGTGTGAGTGTCACACTGGCAAATAAACCGTCTTTGCAAGAATTAAGTGAATCAATTGGAATTAAACCGCTGACTTGGGTTTTCTGAAAGTTTTTGTTTCTTATGCTCAATTTCTAGAGGGGGAAAATGCCTGTTTTGCCCCCCCCCCCTACGGACGCCTATGATGACACTACGACGAAGAAACAGTTCAGCGACCTGCGAAAGTTCGATG
>JGI24158J21664_10010194_pt1 | contig 12543 bp, 9 predicted proteins | sample Ectturendosymbi3_FD_21664 | JGI IMG/M metagenome (IMG submission 21664) | reverse complement strand
TTTTTTAATTTCAGCCGCAAGGTCCACAAGACATGGACTAGCACGTAACGAAAACAAAATGAACCAAGAATGGAGTGAAACCTTGCAGCCAGGGCACGGAAAATCCTTGTGGTTATCGAGTCTAAGTGCCCCAGCACAATGAAAAAATTCGAAAATTGTTGTGTAATATGAAAGTAAAAACAAAGGCACACATAACAGTGAACCAAGCCTGAGATTAGGACCATATCAGTAGTGCATTACTGTACTATTAGAATGCCAAGCGCCACTCAAACCACACAAGCAATCAGAAGCGCATGGCAAACGCATGCACTGCATACACGATTGATCCCGTCTGAACCTGATGATGATCAATATGTTTTTTGTACGTTTCTGAACGGTGAGTACGATTTCATTGAGAATTGTTCGGAAATCCGCTAATAGCATTTCAAGGTCTTTGCAAGACCCACTGAATCATATTAAAGTGAAGTTGAAGATGCAAGAAGCGTGTATTTTTCCCAGAAACAAAAAAGATGGTGAAATATTCGAAATTGTGAAATTTTCTTTCCTTGGTTAATGGAAGGATATAAATCATTGTCCTCGTGGTTTGAATCATGTTGAAAAACAGTAAAAGTTTTTTATTCAGTGGGTTAGTGCTGCTGGAGCTCCTCTCCACCACCTCCACCTTCTCCAATCCTATGTGACACACTGACACTCCTTGTGAACATTGATCAATTATTTTGCCGCTATGTTTTCATTTATTCCAATGTTCACTGACAATTGGTTTCCGTTTTGCGTCATGGCCCTTTCTACTGTTTCAACTTATTGGATGAGTCACATGAAACAATAAAAAATCAATCAATCAAGCCTCTACCAGTGAATGAATGGGTCGTTGCCTACCAATATAAACGAAAATGTCCAGCAGAGCTCCGGCACCTATAAAATTGCCAATGCAACACTTCTTTTAGTTGTTTTGAATACTTTCCATTTCGATTGAATCATGCAACAAGCGGTTTAAAGCAAAAAGTACTACTTAAACCAAATATTTGTGCTTTTCGTGCCAACGTTGGCAACATGCGTAACTATTATCAAAGAGACTTGGGCGTATCTTATATTGTTCGCCGACAAACACGAAAACGACTAAAAACGACACTTTTAAAACGTGTTTTTGGTCAACAAAGCATGTTTCTTAAGAAAGTTTTCTCTTAGACGCAAGACTGTCGTTAAAAAATCTGTAGCGCATGATGGTTGCAAACGTCATTTCAAACGGCGACACTCGTCCCGCATCTCGCTTTCATCTATTGACCGTTTGACCGTAACTGAAAAATAATTATTTATGATGCAAGTAATTGCGAGTTGTTAATAATTTTGATAGGTCTGTTAGCACTTTTCACGTAGCATATAAAGTTACTGTGACTATTCATGAGTGTTAGCCAGAATTGTAAACGCATGTGATGCAACGAGGAAATTTGAACGACACGAAATCGCAAACATCGCGTCGCTAATCAAGGTGAAAATAATGCGACTAGCACAAATACGTCTTTTCCAGTAACTTTTGTTGAAAATTCTGGATACTTATTTATCAAGCAGACCAAGCGTCCTCAAAAAGTATGTCGTTTAACTTCATTATGAACAAATAAACGGTCTTCATGTGAAATTGAAGAATGATGCCTCTTTTCAGCGAGCCCCTTTCAGTGCAATACAGAGGTGTCAGTTGCCCTTTTCGGTCGGCCGGGTTCGAGCTTAAGTTTGTCCAAATGTTTCAGGCTGATTTCGGGCCTGCATGCAAAACTTTTTCTCAGCGAGGGACACTTTCGCTGCCACTTACTGTTGAAGCAATCGACTTGATTAAATCTTCAATAAAAAATGATCAATTGTCATTTATTTAGTCAATTTTGCTTTACTACACCATCAATACCCGAAGTTGTGCATATCTTGATTCAATCAGAAAATTTGGCCTTCGCGCCTAAATCTGGCTTCAAAAATAAATGTCGGGCTCGGGCCGGGTTTGGGCTTCAAAATGAGGTCCAATTACAACTCTGATGCAGTACGTTTACTTACAGTTCCATAAAGGTTAAAGCATATTGCCTTCTCATTTTGTGTGAAACTTAATTTTAAGCACTATTATTCGATTTTTTGACGTTTTGATTTCAACAGTCTTTTTCCTAGGTTTCGCAATGACGGATTCTTCTGGATGATGCTCACTGTGGCTCCATGGTGTCGCCATTTCCCATACGTCCGCAAGAAGTACTCCAAGTTGGTTGGCGATGTTCAGTTCAATGATGGTAGGTCATCTAACAAAGCAAACGATCGTTTCTTGCATTCTGTAGTTCGGTTTGTTTGCATCACAGAAAATTTATGCGAAACTCTCTGAAGGGAAATAATTTCGCTCCTTCATAAACAGACGTGATTATTTTATTAGCCCAAGGGTCACCAGGGGTCACCAAACTTTTTTAATTGAGAGCTACTTTCTGGGTACCGATAATGCGAAGAGGTCCTAAATTAATACACATTTTTGAAATAAAATATTTGCTCAATTTGCCTTTAAATGTGTTTTAAATTAATGATATTCATCTATGTGAAGACGCTAATCATGTTAATACTGTTTTCAGAACAGGCCCGTGGGCGACCCACTTTGGCCTTGCGGGCGACCTAGTGCTCGTAGGGACCATGTTGGTGACCCTGCTTTAGCCCAACGCAACTAACGCTTTATGGTTGATCAACAAAGACTCTCGTTTAGATCACTTCAGGTTCATAACGATGCAGGTCCGGCAAACGAAATACGTAATTTTTCTCAGAATGTTTTAACAAAATGGTTCAGAAGCATGAAAGGGAACAGAACCTAAGCCAACCGTCGGACTTTGTCGACATGTTTCTGGTTGAAGAAAAGCGAGGAACTGCTTCCTTTACAGTGAGCAAAACGGCTGGTTGTTAATATTTTGCATTTATTTCATTTCCTTAATTACCGCAATTTAGCAAGGCTAATGTTTTAATGGGTTGATTTTAGTTAAGCTTTTTGTTCCATTTTCTGATACAATGCACTTTAATTCAATACAAATAATTTAAAGCCATTGGATTGACGAATTTTGAGTCAAACGTGTTTTGATATTCGCCGGCACAAGATGCGATGTACGATGCTGGTGCATTAATATATATATGAAAAAGAGAAGCTGAACTTTCAATCTCCAAACAAGAAAGCAAATATCGTTTGGTGAACACTTCAAACATACACTCGCTACGTCGGAAATTCACGAACTTTGTCTTCTTGCGCTCTCTATTTCGTAGCAGCTTTTTTTCCTACTCAAGGTACTGTTTTCGTTTTGAAGGTTTTCATCAATGATTTTAGCAATATATTAAAAAGTGCCAGTTTTAAATTACCCGTTGAATGTTCTGCTTAGAATAACTCAGTCCAGATGCACATAATATCCGAAAAGGATTAGGAGATAATGCATATTTGTTCTCATTTATAGACACAGTTGCTTCAAACAATCAGCGGTTCAAAAACTAGTCATTAGCAAAGGCGTACAGGAAAGTTTTTTTCAAAGGCGCTAGTAACCGTTACACTGAAAAACTTGTCATTTTCCCGATTTGTGACCCTCCAACTACAGTTCTCCTTGAATTTGAATTTTGACATAATTTTCGCTGTGAAACTAAAATGTCATCACTTTTTCCTAATTGGATTATTACTCAAAACCCCAGAGTTGAACCGTTATGGGAGGTACCGTCTACATTCCTATTTGAACTTCCTCATTCAGTTCCACAACTGCACTGTCTTCCCACTGAACGTTTTCTTTTGCCCCCAAAGACGTAACTATTTCTAGCCCTGAAAATTTATAAACGCTGTACTATTTCGTCTGTTTTTTCACAGATTGTGCCATGCTTAGAGCTACCCTCCCACAGACCCTTGCTCATGCACGTAGGTCCAAGTTTAGTCGCCAGTAGGTAAAGCGGTCTCGGTCCCCATTTCCAGTTGATCCCACCAAACTGGATGTGTTGTTGCAAATTGGCTCAACTCAGCTATTGTATATTTGAAAAAGGAATTTCGTACGTACCTCAGCAGACAGCATTTTTAGAAATGTAAACAACTTTTTTCAGAGGCCCCAGTTAATACGGTATCTGCAAGATCTTGCAGCTGCTGGAACTGAAACGAGCACGAGCACCTTAAGATGGATCCTGTTGCATCTCATCAAGCAACCCAAGATTCAAGAAAAGGTTCATGAAGAAATTGATCGAGTTGTTGGTAAAAAAAACTTTGAAATTGCTCACTTTTCCAATTTGAAATCCGCACAAAAACACTTTTACATCACCACAGTATAACACATGGTCAGGCGCTTGATTGCAAAACAGATATCACTACATAACTATTATGTCAAAATTATGCATAACTTGCACAACGTATGCCTGACTTCCAACTTCATTCGCAGTTGATACATTTTGGTTTTCCCTCAACAATTAGTGCCTAAAAAATATTGGATGTTTTGTGAGATCACCGTTAACCGTTTTAGTTTGTGTTACATGTATGACGATGGATGTGGCTTCCAACACACTTTTATTTAACATGTTTTTATGTGAGCGAGCAGAAGCTTGCGTCCATAATTTTGCAAAAATTTATTCGAATAAGGAGGATTAAGAAAAACTAAATGTGAAGATTGCACTGACTTCATAAGTATGGTGATTGCCACTCATTCTTCTTGTGACGCAGTATAACTGTAGTTTACAGCAGTTAAGAGTCCATTGAGTAATGAACAATACGAATGTAGGAGTCTCCCTGTATGGGAAACAGAATATGCAGAGTGCGGGTCGACCATAGAAAGGGCGTATCGCTGATTATCCACCAATCCACACTAGCTTCCTTAGATTCGAACTGACCCTCTTGGGTGAACAAATCACTCTTAGTCTCATTCCACGCCGGTTTTACAACGCGCCACTTCATTTTACCACGGTAACCTTTTTTCGTGCAATGACGTCAACGGTACGATCGCAAAACTCTTGCATTCCATTTCCTATTTTCAAATACTCATTCTATGATCTTCAGATCTCATTCTCGCGTGATGAGCTACTGGCGGTTTTTAATTCAGCTCAAACAATTACCTTTCGCTATCAGCGCGAGGTGCGTTCGGTTAATAATTAAGTCCATACAAGGAGCCTGCAGCCAGGGCCAGATTAACCATTGGGCAAACCGGGCAAATGCCCGGGGCCTGGCTCTTTTGGGGGCCTCGCGCTTGAATGTCAAAACACTCCTTTGCTGGTTTTTCATGTTTTCAAACTGTTCACCACGCGTCAAAATTGTAGAGCTTTTTGATTACTGCGTTTAGTACAGCATATAGGTTCAGGAAACTGACAAATTTGGCATTTATCGTTTTTGTGTGACTTACATGAATTGAATCAAACAGCAACACGCTTTATGACCCAAGAATTAGATCGACATCAGTGCATCCATGGGCGTCCGCAGAAACGTTTTCAGGGAGGGAAACGTCAACATTTTGCTTATCTATTTCAGGTTGCTGTCGATGCAATGTAAATGGACGTTCACAAAACGCTGTATCTTTCTACCTCATTAGTCTGTGCTGGTCGAACCTCAATTCTCAATCTTTTGTCTGAAATGTTTTCTGCACTTCGGCTATCAGAAATGCTTTTTTTTTCATAAACTGTCTAATATTCATTTTTGCGAGGGCTTTCAACAAATAAGTCGTATTTTAAGAATAATCAACGGCCAGAACATGAGCGGTGAAAACCAAAAATGTTAGACACTCTAGCAAAACTGTTTCAAGCAATGTGAAGTAGAACTATTTGTTGACAAGACTATCGGACAACTTACTTAAGTCAGAACACTGCGCAGGCTTAAAAAACTGAGCAGATGAATTACTGTACGAAAACTCGCCACAGCAAATATAGCTTTGCACTTAGTGCTCACTGAAAAGCCAGAACTAAACCTTAACGATACAGGCGTATTCCCACAAGTCTACACAGACGTATTCTAACAAGCGACGTATTTTTATACTGTGTGAAAATAAGCTTTCACAAGAGTCGTTTGATTTAGAGCTATTCATTCACTCGGGCACGTTGATCGCAGTCTCACACTAACAATTAATGGATTTTTCAAACTTGTGGAAGCACTGCTACAGATCTATTCATGCTTATTTTCACACAGTATAAAACAAGACGTTCGTTACAAAGTATTCTTCGCAATCTAACACCTTAGTAATTACCGTCCAATGCGCTGACGTAACAATTAGTTGCCGCGTGCATGTCGTGATCGTGAGGGTATCAGTCTTAGATCAAAAGATAACGCTGTTGTCCACTAGATCAGTGCTTCTTATTCGGGTGAATGGTTCACCCCAGGGTGAATGAAATTTTTGCAAGGGTGAATGAAAGAAGAGGGGTGAATGAAGGGTAAATGAAATTGATGTTCCTAATTTTTTGTATCCATTGATAACATGCATTTGTCTTCCTTTTTTACTCAGAATATATCAGCAATAGTGAATATAATGGCGAACTTCAAGCGTTCTAACTTTGCGTCTTCAGCAGTTAGCAACTTATTATCACTTCAGAAAAACCGTACCGTGATGCAATTAACTGCATCAATGGGGATAGATTTTACCGAAAGATGCCATGTTTTATTCAATCCAGTGGTGGAATCTCTGCTACACAGGAGCACAGGATGGTTTGCCCCCCAAACCTTAAAACCTGGCTACGAGCCTATGTAAATGGATGATTTGTGCAGTGAAGATGGTCACAGAGTCTATGACAAAAAAGATTGCTGTGTAGTGTCACAGTAGCAAAATGATCGTTTTTTTGTGATAAAACTTTCTGTTTGAACAGATTAAGTACACAGCCTACGAACCGCCCCAATTGTCTCTGAAGTGTAGGCCACCAAATCGTATCATTCTGGACGTTTTTGACTGGTGCTTCTACAAAGTTCAAACGAGGGCATGTGAAACCCTACGCAGTTGCACTAAGCGTTTTGGGGGCCTCGCGGTCACGACTTTGCCCGGGGCCTCGCATTCATTTAATCCGGCCCTGCCTGCAGCCACTACATGATAGACCTCGCAAAAAGTTTGCTATGGTTAAAAATAACATTTACATTTTTTGTAAGCTTTCGAGGAATCAACCGACTGGGCTCTGCTTTCATCTTTATAGTTCTCTCCACAAGGGATTAAAAATTCAATGATTGATTACTTGCGTACCCCATTGTGGAGAGTATTTACTTAGCTAAACATAGAACGAAAATTCTGACCGAAGTCGACAGAGAAACTTGGCGCTATTTAAATCAGTATAGTAATAGTAATGAAATTTTGTCCCAGTTTTCGATGCACTTTAATGTATTGCGCTCCTGATTAACAAGATATAATCATGGCGGGGGCTTTGTTGCGTCATAGACTTGTCCTTTTGAAGGTTAGGTTGAAGGTCAAGTTGTAAACGTGCTGCAATTTTGTTTTTCTTTCAAGTATTAAAACAAGGAATTTTGTAAAATGTTCTTATCTAAAAATAATTTATTTTTATACATTCAATGCAGGCCGAGCGGGAAAACTGAGCCTAAATGCAGATTTGCCTTACGTCAAAGCAGTGATTCAAGAGGCGTTTAGAGTGGAAACGCCAGTACCGTTGAGCGTTCCTAGGAAAACGAGGGAAGACGTGCAACTGATGGGTTTTACAATACCGAAAAACACACAGGTGAGTTGCATTAAATCAAAGTCGCATGGTTTCACTTCATCTTCAGTGACAGCCAGTAAGAGTTTCTCAATGCGTTCCAAATAAGAATAGAATTTAACTGACGCTTTCTGGTATCAGTGGTGGACTTAGGATTGGGGGGAGAAAAATCATTTGGTATAAGCTTTTGCTCCTACTTGATAGGGTCTTTTCAAAAATTTTTGGAAAAAAACAGTTTCTCCAACCCTCTGTAAACACTTTCTCCAACCCGGCTTTCCTGTTTTCCTGATTCATCTTTTCATAGGTTTAAATTAAACATCAGTAACTATTCCCAATATTTATGAGCAGATGAATCAAAAACTTGACTCGGATTGTGATCCCAGCTGTAAAAGTCACAACGCTATCTTTTCCTGTGCGCTTCTTGATGACAGAATAAGACCTTTTTCTTCCTTGTTTGTAGCCTTTTGAAACCTGCACGTAATTTTTCTAAAGTGTTATGACGTCGGGATTATCAAGTACACACAAACACTAGCTGAAGTTGATGATTCCAGTCACAGTGAGACAAAACAACTTGTTAGTTGATGCTTAGCGAGTCCTTTTCAACTTAGCTAACAGTTGTGTATATGATGTTTTGCGCATATTGTTTATACTACTTAATGGCAAAGGCAAAGAAAATACGCAACATGGTGATTCCCAGTTTTACTCAAACATCGTCTGCCCCTAAACAATGGTATAGGACAGGTGTCAGCAACCTACGGCCCGCTGGCTGGATTCGGCCCGCCAAGCAAAATCATCCGGCCCGCAGACCCTTTACCAAATTGTGGTAATTGTATGGCCCGCCTTATAGCGGTATTATATTTTATGAATCTGCCCTCCTTGCAACTTCTTGTATTAAATACTAACGAGGACTTATACCACTTATGAGAAACCGCATGGTACTATAAATGCACAAGTATGTCGCATTTTGGGCTTTCGTTATGAACTGTGGAAATCAGGAGTTAATTCAATATAATTCCAAGATTTAATAACAGCAAAAGGAACGGAATTGTCGGTGGAAAATCAGTACGGCCCGCCATACCATTCAGAGTTTGTTTTTGACCTGCGACTCGGGAAAGGTTGCCGACCACAGGGTAGGAGAGCTTGTCATCCAGTTTTGAAATCGGATTGAATTCAAATCTAACAACGCCTCTACATTCAATGGCAAAAAAAACATTTTTTAATACGCACACCTGTTTGGCGAACGCGAGTTAACATCAAGTTTTGTCCTCCAACCCGAATTTTATAAAACTAGCAATCCAACTCGCATTACACTTAAAAATTCAGTAGACTGTACTTGGAGCTTCATGGCGAATTATTTTGGAAACTTATAATCTGTAACTTGATTAGAGTATGAACTCTTTTGGACGGTCGGTGCGGAAGACAACTAGCTGCTTTATGTAAAACGCGTCTTAATTGTTGTCTTCTCCACTTTCAACCAAAAACTGTGTGAAGTGGATACTGAAGTAGTTAAAACTCCTAAGACAAAAAACGATTCCTTGGTTTTTCATTCTTAATAGGGAATTCTTCCGCCAACCACAACATGTCACAAAAAGTTTGTACTTAAACGCAAATGGCGCATTAGTTTATTTCAAACTAGTACCGTATAGCTGCTGAAAGCGTGCACCTTTCAATCTGAAAACAAAACCGTGTGCCTGTTCGCTCAAGATCAAGTAGTACGGCTTGTTGAAACACCTCGTAACTCTCTATATGCTGGTAAAAATTGTTTGTACTTCAACCAATTTCGCAATGTAGGCTAATTGTCCCAGTGCTCTAAAAAGCAAACGTCACATAAAAAACACATTAATTTAGTCTGCGAATATAATATCCGGTTAGGTGGTTTGTCTTCCCAGCCACTGAAGGATGCATGTCTCGTAAACGTTTTGGAAAGAACAACAGATCAGGAGCGTAACGACGGAGGCACAATTCCCCGGGCGCCAAATCTCTATGGGTGCGCCGAATCACTGCGGGGGGCGCCGAAACCTCCCAAAAATGTCACACTCACTTTCTTCAATACAGCGCATTTGCTCCCGAAAGACCTTAGGTTCGAACATGGGGGTGGCAAACTTGCTTCTTGCCCCGGGCGCCATCTATCCTCGTTACGCCCCTGCAACAGATGTGCGTTTTTTCAAACCAGCAGCAGCTGCTGAAGCGTTTTGTAACTGCTTTAAATTTACTTTTGTGGCAGATAATTTCAAACATTTGGCATGTCCACAATGACCCGGATTTGTGGCCGGATCCGCGACGTTTCGACCCGGAACGACATTTGGACAAAAATGGGAGGTTCGTGAAATCGGACAAAGTGATTCCATTTTCCATTGGTCCAAGGAACTGCCTGGGAGAAAACCTTGCCAGGATTGAAATTTTCCTCTTTCTCGTCAGCATTTTGCAAAAGTTCAAGGTTCTCCCCAACTCCGACCAGTCTGAACCGTGCATGGAAGGAACTCCGGGACCTGTGTATTCGGCATTTCATTATCCGATGATATTTGAAGAGAGATAACAGTTTGCTTTTCGATTCATCGCCAGCTCGTACTCAAAGAAAAGTAGTCCAGTTGAGAACGACGGCTTTGCTTGGGTGTTTGTAAAATTTGTCATTCGTTCTTTGCTAATCGTAACTGAATGTTTTATTTTTGACAATAATACAGTGTTGTTTTGCGCATATTGTTGTGTGCAGTGGATCATTCACCTTTGAAAATTTGACACCCGCCCGCTAAACACTAAATTGTATATGTTCCCACTCAAGTATTTTTATAGTAATTCTACTAAGTGTTAGGAAGGCTGCAGGGCTACAGGCATGTAACAGGGAAGGAAAAACTGGCAATTGCTCACCCAAAATTTTTAAGAACCACGTGAAAGCGTGAATGAGTTTATAAGTTACTTCTTGGATACAACAACTTACAACCATTTTGTCCCAACCCCAGGAAATGGTAAGTGGTTGCGGCCCTGGGAAGGCACGTTAAAAGACCTGTTGCGGACTACAATCCTGGCCACTTATCTGCGTGATAACCAGGGGTGTAGTGGGTGCGGAAACGCGTGGGAACGGCGTTCCCAAACCTCTGTCACGTTTCGCTTTAAAATGGGTTTGAAGCTGTTTCACAATGGCTATTTTTCAGGTGCATTCCCACACCTTTGTTGTTAGCACTACATCCCTGGTGATAACCATGACCAGGTGAAGTAACCAGGTCAAAAGTGGTTAGACTTATCAAACATAAGGTATGATGGCATCGACTGATAAAAACTGAGCTGAATTTAAAAAAGAAGCGTAACTGAAAGTAAACATGGGTTTGGTTATAAATAGCCTATATTAACAGGTCTTGGAAGCAGTTTGCTCAGATCTTTTCTTGATCTGGAGTTTCAAAAGTAATGTTGTCCTTCGTAGCTTTGCTTAAACTGTTCAGTAGACCAAGTTTGTCATTACACGATATCCACATTAAACACAAATTCCTTTTTTCCCTACAGCTGCCTCAAGTCTTTTCCAGCACACCTTCAAGCGGTCACATAGTGCAGAAGAACTAGAACTTCATTTATTTCTCTTGAAATTTATCTTTCTTGAGAATATCTTGAAGTAATTTACAGAATAGTAATAGACGTTGCTAGGAAGTACCAACTTCAATTCACAGGTGCATTACAAGTTTTACTAAAACTGTGTTGTAGCATTTTAATCAACACAAAGCATATTTGTGAACTTGGAGCATAGTAACGTAACGTCCGATAATGCCCCATTCAAAACGAATCTCCTTGAAAAACAAAATTAATTGAAACCTTGCAGAAAAGAGGATTCATCAAAATTTGCGTTTACAAAGATAAACTCCTGTGATTTTTAAAAGCAGCATCATTGTTTGAAGATAATAACAAGGTAATTGACTAGCTAGAATATCAACCTGCGCAGATCCTGTTCAGACACATAAATATAGACCCTTGCAAAGAACGAAACAGTCAAAATGATTGTGCAAAGCCAAAATTATGGGTCTCAAATATCCCGGAATGGCACATGGCATGGGCGTCGGAAGGCAAGGCAGGGGGCAAAGGTCTCCACTGGATTTTGAAAATTGACATTTTCCTACGAACTGTTCAGCAAAAACTGTTGTTTTCTTAGTTTCGAGTGGGAAAAACGACATTTCGCCACATTTGCCGTCCCAAGAAAAATTCTTTTGGCTACTCCTGCAAAAATCCACTATTAGTCCCCCTCTGGAAAACATCCTTCCGGCGCTCATGGCAGGTGGTCTATTTACATCACCTTCAGAAGGTGTTGAGTTTTCAAAACCTGATCTTGAAATAAGTACCAAAGAACCTCATCAAGGAGACTGGATTTGCAAAAAATAATTCTTTGTCATTGCCAAATTACTTCATATGTGTAGACCCCAACAGAATCACAAGAATCTGTTATTCTGTATGTCTGTATGAAATGTATGTTAAAAACGTGAGGTTTAACCTGAGCAACGCAATCTCAGATGTAAGGCTGGATAATAATAATAATGCGAAAGAAAAAGTTAAGAATGTACAAGGAAGAGCATGAAACAACGGTGATTCTCAGAAAAAAGTGAAAAGTAAACAATTTTGACATCTTTTTGCAAACGCGACAGGTGATCTTTGAAAGGAGTTGGACTAAAATAGGGAAGTGTCAATTAAAAAAGCACGAATCGCATAGGTTGACAGTAAAATTGCCATGCAGTTTGATTTTTATTGCCCTAACCAATGCTATCTGATCACTGCGCCACACTGCTTGAAAAAGTATTTGCAATACCAGTCGTGTCCTTCAAAAATTGGAATAGACAATAGTGAACATATGCAATATTTGTAAAGCCACAACAGTGACCCACACCAAGCGAATCTATCGCAATTTATTGCGTAAGGAAACTAGTTTCGTGTATTACACATCTT
>JGI24158J21664_10010192_pt1 | contig 12545 bp, 4 predicted proteins | sample Ectturendosymbi3_FD_21664 | JGI IMG/M metagenome (IMG submission 21664) | reverse complement strand
GCATTTTCACGAAAAACTGCAAAGATGTCCTCCGCGTTTTCACTCCATACATATTTGAAACAGGAAGTTGCTGAGTGGGTGGTTTTAGTTAACATTTTTGTGTGTTTTTTAACACTAGAACTCCGGCGATGTTGATTTCGACATTTTTTAAAATTCAATGCGCTATTTTCTGCAGTGACTGCTTTTTACCAATTCTTAAATTATACCTGGTCGAATAGACTTCTGTGGAGTTTATTTTTCGGTCAGTTATTGGAATAGAAGCTTTACGTAGCAAATTTTAGTTACAGTTGTACCTAGAACTTCGAAGATTTGGAAATCGACATCGCTGGAGCTCAAGGCAGGCCCGTAACCAACTTGGGACATTAGGGGTGGCAAAGATTTTTCTGAGAGGGGCCCAAATTTTTTAACTTATGTCCAATAATTTTCAACTATACTCAACACATTTTACCAGGGGGGGCGAAGCCCCCCCTTGTTACGGGCCTGGCTCAAGGTATATTGTTTTCCCGGATTTCTAGTGTTTAGTTGAACTTTTGTATGTTCATACCTGTTTGAAAGTTCAAACCGGTGTGAACATGCAAAAGGAAATATGCAGAAAACGGGAAATTTTTACGTGAGAAAAACAATAAAATATAAACAATTCCATTAAGTTTTCAAGTGATTGAAATCTAGTCACCAGTTCTCGAAGTATAACTGGATAAACTTCTCAAGCAAACAAAGACGTTTTTACTTTACAAAATCATCCCGCGGGCCGGATTCAACCTCGCAACGGGCCGTTTTTGGCCTGCGGCCCGTATGTTTGACACCCCTGGTGTAATTTGTTGTGCACCAGAGAATCGTAGCGGCGCTCTTCAGTTTACATTTACAAGCAACCTCTATTAGCTTTACTTTTTCCACCAGTTTCTGGATGTTTCATTAAAACTATGATATTCAAGTGACTTGTTCTTCACAAGCAGTGCGTGGTAAACGTACGGAAAAAGAACACATTAAAAAAGCTAATTTCCTGAAAAAATATAATTTTATCAGGAAAAAATGCTTTTATCGCACATTTCCATTTCACTGTGGAAATGCAGGATTATTGACAACGAACGAAAGTTTAAAACGTTTTACTAACAACGAGTATCCGACATTACCTTAAGACCTTGTGGAGAAGTTCCATCAATCAAACTGTAACCATAAAGATGCCATGGACACACAGCACGAGGCAGGGGCATTTCAAGCAGATCCTCCAAATCTACGACTACATCTAGTGGTCCACCTATTAATACAGTAGTATGCGGTTGCAAGCGCTTCACAAACCCGCACAAACGCAGTGTAATGTCACAGGCTCAAAGTTATTTCCGAATGAAAATGCCTTGCAATTTCCAAACATACTGGATGCCCGGTTGGTTCAAACACAATGATGCGAAGCGAACGCTACGCAAGAACTACGAACGCTATTTCATTCATGACAACTACACATTGCCGGAGCGGCCATTCGAAGCGAAGCTGAAAGTGATGTGACATTTCTTCCATATTTCGTGCTCTTTCAGTCGTTCCCGTCGAAGTGCTTTGCCATGCAATTGTAATTATTGGGCACTGGTGTAGGAGGCGGGGGTGCAAGCGCACCGCCGAAACTTTTGATTTGGTAAAAATCCGGGCGAAATCTGTGGAAATGTGGGCGAAACTGCGGTGTGTGCTTTGATTTCACAAAAATGGCTCCCAAAATGTAAGTGGAGACGTTTTTTTTATTTTTTGTTTGGAGGTCAAGCTTTAATCTAGTTATTGTCGGGCAAGTTAGGGGAAATTTGGGCAAAAATGGCGTTTGTAGTGGCTTGTTTTGAAAAAATGCGCCCTATGAAATGCAGTGTTCTTTTTGCAGGTCATTTTCTTTGCAGTTTTCTCGGGCATATTTGGGGAAAATTCGGGCAAAATTCTTCGCATCCCCAAAAATTTGCCTGCACCTACACCTATGTCATTGTGATGTCACTACATGTCACAAAGACGTAAGGTTTGCAGTTGGTGTTCCTACTTGGCAAAGNCTGTCCGGATGTCTACAATGCTGGCCGAAGTAACTCCTACACGACTTGAACTGGAAGAACGTACAAACTAAACACCAACGAGCTGATGATGCGCAGAAACGTTTTACTAAAACGNNGTCGCAACATTCGCTGCATTGCTAAAAATGGCGCATAAAGATGACAGTCAACGTAAGTAAAAGACCCTGTTCAAATTATAAATTTATATTTTCCAAGGCTTACGAAGATGGAAACATGAAAAGAACAAGCTTTTCTAAACATGATTGGTTCGAATGATTTTTCAGAAGGTTGAAACAGAAAAGTTCACGAGACAGGGAATATTCAAGTATGTAATAAACAATTACTGTACCATCATAGTCTCACATTAAAAAAGTTTAGAAAAATACGCGAGATCCTCTGCAATTTTAACACAAAATCAAGGTAAACTTTTGCTTGAAACGTGGTATTTACCCATATGAGGACACTTGGCATTTACGGCATAAAATGTTCCATGAATGTGGTACAATGCAATGTCGTAATCCTTCCCAGCTGCACAATACACTCGGCGACATCCGACAATTGAAAGTTTACTGAAAGAACAAAGTAAATGAACTTAATCAATAGAAGCTGGTGTGCATCTCACCACTGATAACATGAAAGCAGTGGCATATCTACACAAAGTCTATATGGTGTGCAATAAACAAAAACCTCTGCCTGCTAGGATACACCCTTTCCCACAACAAACTTGTGAAGGTTTCCAAACACATCTGTTTAACAATGAAGCATTGGTTCGAATGAACCATTGGGAAAAAATATAAGTCAAATACAAAGAACAACTTAACTACAAGTCGTGGGTTTACATATCTTGTACATCAGTTTCAAATTTAACTGGAGTGCTGCTTTATTTTTTTCTCAAACAGAAATGCATGACTTTATCAAGCTTTGTTAGGGCTTAAAAGCTTGTTTTCACAATTAGAAAATGATTTTTCACATTAGAAACATAATTTTTAAGAAAGGCAAACTTTAAATGACAGCATTAACCTCTTGGAATCAATGATTCTCCAGCTCTTACTACTTGAGTCAGCAACTGCTTCTGTATTATTGGATGGATGTCTTGTATCAACAGAAGTAAGGAAAGTTGACATGAGAATTTACCAAAGATATTTTGAAATCTAAAACATCTATCTTCGTAACACCTTCAGAATAAATTCACGCTTTATTCACACAAAAATGTATTTCGCAAGTTTTACTTTCCAAACTGTGTCATGAACATCATGAACAAAAACACACATCAGATTAATGCAAAACTCATCACCCATCAAATAATGGTACACAATAAATGATTTAAGACTTTACAATTGAATCCCACTTTTTCTGATAATAATCAGATTTAAAGCATGCCAGGAAATACAATGTGGGAATAGCAATAACACCAATTACTGTCATGGCAGTTTGGCGTGACATTTGCATTGTTTCTTTAATGTGCCACACAGATGTGGCCCGAGCATAATGAGTATATGCTGGGTCACTTATAACTGAATTGAAGTGATGCCAATGCTGAGGATGATACCGCTTGGCCCAAAACTCTCTTCGTAGTCGACCACGCACTTCTTGTCTTCGTTGATGCAGATCCAATTCTTTGGGTGTAATTTCCGTCCAGTTTTTCGGATCAATTGTTGGAGGTATGGAACAAAGTGGTGATTCCTTGTAATTCAATCTAGGCTTGAACTTGTACCATTCTGATTGTTTTACTCTCTCAACAAGATTGGTTTTAAATTCATCAGAAGCCATTGTTAAAATGACTTCAGAAAAACACCACAAAGCTATCCTGGTTTTGAAATAATGTGCAGAAAATAGATTATGGTGAGTCAAATTCAACAATTTTAAACATTTTTCTGCAAAGTGGGGTAAACATATGAGTGGTGCCTTTGGTCACAAATATATTAAAAGTCACCAACATATCTGGCAAAAAGATTACAGATCAATATGCTGACGCTGAGGTACAGCAAAAAATTGTGCCTGCCACAAGAACAATTCAGTTAAAACAGCTTAAAATCTTCCTAATTAGGTAACCACTACAGAAAAAAAAATTGAAAAACAAAATACTCAGAAAAACAGGTGCACAGTTGTGAAAATAACAATAACATAACATGCATACATGAGTCACATGACTGCTTCAAAACTGGTTGTGAATGTTCACTTGCAGTAAGTGAATATGCTCATGTGTTCCATGATAAATTGCTACATATGTTTCAATAACTTCACATGAAATTAAATTCTGGGAAGAATACATTAATAATGTAACAGTTTGTATAAATCTTTTTGAACAAACTAGAACTTCTGCAAAAACCTAATATAATAACTTCTGGATAAATCAGGCTGATCCAGTTAATGCAACAAGGCTAAACCCTCTTTATTTCCAGAATTATAAAAGCGATCTGAAAACAGTTGTGACAGTAAAATATGAAGACCTAATGTGCCATGATTGCTCTGTCTGCTGAGTTTAGAGGTGATTTCAGGATACATTTCCTCCTGTGTTCATGTAAGGCTGAAGGCACAAGTGTTCACAAGATGACCTTTATGCACACAAGAAAAGGTTTTAGTCAAGCACAAACCAAGAAATTTATAGGGGTTTTTACATAAACATATTGGAGTTTTTATATAAACATATTAAGTATGTACACTATTAAAACTGAATATCAGTTTTGAATTAACACCTTTGGAGCTGGCTGAATTACACTGAAAGGTATAATTTGCCCATATATACTGATGAAAGGCATAATATGCCCATACATACTGATGAAAATAGAAGAAACCCTGCGTCTTTTGAGGGTTTGGATAACTCCGTAGCACAATCGACTGGTGAGTAATGGAGTTGCAAAGTGGCATGAAATTAACGCTCAATGTATGATTTCAAAGTACACTGTAGACCCAATATAACGCGAATCGGATATAACGCGGTTTGAGTATGGACCCCGATTTCGTATTTTATTACGTTACGTAATTTTTTTTTTATTTTTTTATTACGTTACGTAATAAAATACAGCGGTATAACACGGTCTGATGTTGTGGATCCCAACATCCGCGTTATATCGGGTCTGCAGTGTATGATATACTCGTACACTGGCTAAAGATGTGTTAAGTAACTACAGTACATGACAGATAAAATTCAGTTCAATTTTCAAGCTGTTTTTGATGCTCTGTGTACAAAACAATGCTTGGTTTCCTATAACCAACAGATTTGTTATTTGCATTCATACTAAACAGGACATGTACAATGCGCTTGTAGAATCATTTGATTCCCCAACAAGTATATGCACTAACATTTTATACAAAATTGTTGACACTAATTATTTGAAGGAAACTCAGCAACTCAGTAGAAATATAAGTGTGAGTCAATGAAAACATCAAGGATCTTGCTCATGAACTGTGGTAAAAATATGCCTAAAATGATTTTGCTTGCACTACCACACACACTGTTTCTGCACACACCTGAATGACATTTTGCTGAAAAATGCCTTAGTTCATTTTTTAATGGTGTATAAAAAGTACATATCATGCTTAATTTGCATAATAAGCACATTCGGTGATTAGCATTAAGCAGAAAAGGTAGCTAAAAATGCAAGGAACCATGTCTTTAACAATGGGTATCTTGAGGGCTTTGTGATCAACTATATGTTTTTGGACAAAGCTTTGATTTACCAGACTACCAGCAGCATTGTCATGCTTGGTAAGCAACGACAAATACACTACAGCATGTCCGTAACAGGTTTAATATTGGTAGGAATGTCTTGCTGTGGCTAAATTTTATATATAAGGTGCTCACTTTCTTGTGGAGCATGCCACACTGTTCAGTGGTATATTTTGGCTTACATTTGCTCATTTGAGAAATTTACAAAATTCAAATTCCAAAGGTTTTTCTTACTCCAAAAACACATGTTTGACCCTGCAGATAACTGTACCTCAGTATGTTCTCACAATGCGCATACCAAACAGCTGGAGGTTGCTTTGAATGAGACAAAGCAGTTCATTCCAAGATGCCACTACAGCAGTGGTTCTTAACCTTTTCTCTACCATACCACTCGAAGCAATTGTCTTTGTTCCCTGAATTTAAATAAGTAAATTGGACAGAACACTTTTCCATCCGAAACCTTTTAATGTTGTGGAACGCATAAGGGCTCTCACCCCCTGGAGATTTATTGATGCCCCCTGGGAGGTGTGCACCCCTGGTTAAGAACTACTGCTCTACTGCATTCCAACTAGTGTAAGACTTCCAGTGTCTAAGAGTTACTGGTACCCATGTCAAGTGCATGCATACGATTTTTTGATAACTTTTATATTATGTCACATGAACATATCCCATTCATTGTCATAACTGAGAAAAAATTGTTGCGTTTTTACAAAATATACTTTGAGGTGGAAAGTGAACACAGGTTAGCAATTACCCTGATATGTAAGCATTCTACCCAAAACAAAATTTATTCCCAAAAGCAGAGATAATGGCTAACAAACACGTCATCACTTCTCCAAGCATTGTAGCACATCATATAGGGAGAAAGCAAAAGGTTGCCTGACATGGCTACTACTGGCTGGATAATCATAAACCCAGAACTTGACCCCTGTTTGACAGTGAGAGAGCTGAAAATAATTCAAATATGCATTGATAGCCTATCAAAAGTCCAAGGAGGAGCATCAGGCAAATTCAATACACAGAACTTTACAGGACAACTCACCCAAAAAATTCTGGCAAAAAAACAGATGCAGAAAGAAACCATGGCTCCCATCTACAGTGGGACATGCAACTGGAAATGAAGCAGTACCTGAGATGTGGAAAAAACATTTTGCAGCACTACTGAACTCATCAAAAAACTGCGTAATTGGCACGTTTGTGAAGCAAAATAAAAACTCACGTGAAAATTTTGTAGGGTATGATGACCTGATGTGCAACAGTTACAGGATCAAATCTGTACTTCAAAAACTACCCTTTAAATCATGCAGCTGCCAAAGATGGAATTTTTGCTGAACACATTTTTATGCTGATTCAAGTGTGTGCAATTACCTCAGTAGCCTAGTTAATGTGTGTTGGAAAAATTCCACTGAAATGTATGCAAACTGTCATTGTACCTTCCTGCAAAAACAAGAATAAGCTCATAAGTAATGCTGGGAACAATAGATCTGTTTTTCTTGCAACTACCATGTCCAAATTGTTTGAACAATACATTTTGTCCTGCATTTCACCATTTGTGGCCACCACAGACAAGCAATATGTGCATATTTTCACTCAGACTGTGTTGTATTCTATATACAAAGATACCCAGTGTTTGCAGCTTTCTTGGATGCATGTAAGGCATTTGACAGAACTCACCACTGTTTGCTGAACTAAGTAAGTGAAATGTACCCATGGGCATAGTAAGACTGCTGATGAGTTGGTATAGACAACAAACCCTGTAAGTGAAGTGTGGGCACTAACTTTCATCCCCCTTTACTGTAACCAATGGAGTAAGGCAAGAGGGAGTTCTGAGCCCATATTTATTTGCTGTTTACCTTGATGAACTTTCAATCCAGCTGGACTTAGCAAGAGTGGGTTGCACTGTGGGAAACATGACTGTTAACCATCTGCCATCTGCTGATGATATATGTGTGTTTGACCCTAGCATTAAAGGACTTTAGTGTCTTCTGAATATTTGTGATGATTATGGTGCTGAATATAAAATTGCTTTTAATGCAACAATACAATTGGAGTATCTTTTTGCCCCAAGAAATATAAACAACCTGCTTCAGCGAATACAATACATGTACAATTTTCTGATCAAGTCAAATATCTGGGCTTTTACTAAACGCCTCACTGAAGGATGATAATGACATCCAGAGGCAAGTGAAATCTCTGCACTGAGCAGCAAATGAACTAAGAGGCCCTTTTGGTCAGTGCTCAACTGCAGTAAAAAACACTATTTTCTGCCTATTGCATGCCAGTGTATGCTTGCTAATTGCGGAGGAAATGCACACAGACGCGACTACTATGAAGCACTTGCGGATTTCCTGCAATAGTGGTCAGTGAACTGTGGGCCTTGCTCCAATTGTGGGCCATTTAGGCCTTTTTATTAGGCCATGCAGAACTTTGTTCTGGGCTACATGGTACCTAAGAGTTACAATCCTGTGCCGGTTGCATGGGCTAAAACATAGGTTATGTAACAACTATGGAGCATTGATTGTTTGACATAACAAAGCATTGCTTTTGTCATTATACAGTTTATGACATAAAACATTGTTATGTAACAGGTAACTGAATACAGCATAAGTTTGAAATTGGGTTTTCATGGACCTTTAATTGTGAATGACAGGGCGTTTGGGCCAGCCACCATAACCAAAGTTTGCTGATTACAGGCCTACAACAGTGCCTACGTGTAAGTGTCCGCCCATGCTAGGTTAGCCATTATGTCAGGACATTTCATGCCTTGTTTAGAAACCACCTGCATGGATTTGTTTGCTGATGTGAGTCTTCAAATTTTTTTATCCATTTTCTGTTTTCTCCACCATTGCCTGTGCATAGCAATCTAAACCTTCTGTGTGCTTCGTGGTGCCTCATGACTTTCGTTTTTTCTCAACATTTGAAATCTTGATCAAAACAACTTATATGTTTTTGTGAGCATCCCAATTTGACGATTTTAGCCTTTTACTTCGCAACCTAATGTTAAAATGTCTTTAGTTTTTTTTTACCACTGCCAGATTACTATTTGATGATGAGTGAATGCAGTTATAGCTGGTGCATTGCTTCAGTGTTGGGTATCTCCTTGTTGTTGTCTGTGTTATCAAGTAACACTTGCTCTGTGCTGCACTATGACTAACCTTTATTGTGTTATTTGAGTACACTTGTGATACGGAACAGTTTGATGCAAATTTTTATTGGTAACAGTGATCTACGAGAAATATTTCTACAACTTCTAGTGCAAGTTTTAATGTGACATGTAATGGGGGCATAAATATTGAAGCTTTCTTAGTGCATAGAAATATTTCAGGCTGGCCCTGTATTTAGCCACCAATTTGCATTTCTAACCTTGCTTGCTTTTAGGAAATTCCTAATGTTGGGATTCTACACAATATTCTTAGCCCACTAACCAATGCCAGTTACACAGAATGCTACACACCAAGTTTTTTCTGCTGAACAGCAATCATGCCTGGTTTATCAAGTCTTACTGGCCTGTCACAATATCACACGTGAAAATCTTTTTGACCCATGCAATTTTTTGTGGACAACTGCTGCAGTTGCCAAACTGGCATCTAAGTGTGCAACAGCCTGCAAAAGATTTTTTATCACGTTTGCTAACCTTGATCATCTCTTGCACAAGACACTGTACATTTGCCCATCTCCTACTTGTCTCCAGATGCTCACGAGGATCATATGCTGAAAATTTAGATTAGTGTGGTCCAACTACTTTTGACCTCAGGCATTTTATAAAAACGTGACAACTTGAGGGCCACTTCAAATAAAATCAAGTAAAGAACAACAGATTTACAAGATTTTAAAGTAAAAAAGGGAACATAAGTGAGTGCTTCATAGAAATTATTACACAATAACAAATGGAAAAGAAATTTGTTACAAATTTTGTATCAATAGGATGCCTGTGATTGAGGCTTCTCTGACACTATTGTCCTTTATCAGTAGGCCTGCCAAGTGTTAGCAATTCAGCAACTTTCATCCAATGTTTCATCTGCCATTCAATTTCTGTTTTTAGGTTTGATTTCCTTCATCTCAGAAACTGTTCTTTCACACACAAGTTTTCCAAACACCGAGTGCATTTACTGTATAGTGTAAAATCTTTCAGTTTCAGCAATCTATCTTGGGTGACTAATTTTCAGAAGCTCTCTACAGTCTGGTCTAATATTGTTAGTATTTTGCATTTTCATTAAGTTGTCATGCTTGTTCTAATTAAAATTACCTACAGCAAGGACGGGCAATTGATTTGGCTCAAGGCTCATCAAGACAACGAACACTAGGGCACCGAAAGAACACAGAGATTATCTAGACAGGTGCCCCAGCAGAGGGTTAGCGGAGGGCTGAACCTATTCTAATTTGATTGTAAAATAAATTAATCAAGCAGAAAACGGCTCTATTCATTGTTCTTGTGCAAATGCACTTTATTCAGCAGACTAGCGCAAGCAATTCAGTGAGACAAATGTAACCTCACATGCTTTTCAACAAATTTCAGATTTGCAGATTTTCCTCAATGTTTCCACAGGCCACATGTGGCCTGTGGGCCTGTAGTTGGACACACCGAGTTAGATTTAGTCACTGACATGACAATCCCAAGTGCTCTGAACTTTACTTTCACAGTTTCTCAACCACACCATCAAAATACCACCTTCCATAGAAAGCCTGAGTCAAACTAAAAACTGGCATCATTGGTCATTTTGGTGCCTATTGTACATGAAAAAAGGACTTGCTATGTACATGAGATCTGTCTGTGGAGCTAACAAACAACAACCTCCTGAAAAATGTCAGTGTCTGCATCCACCATACTGCCTCTACTAAAAATCCTGTACTTCTACTTGTCAAATCAATGTGTGGATGGACAAACCTGGCCCATGGATGTGAAAAAATAACCATACATAAGACACTAACAAACCATTCATCACCTTTACTGCACTGAACAATAAGTGCACGTGTCAAATGTTGCTGTCTTGTCATGTAATTCACACTTAAAACTGTTGCCTAATGTTGCAGATAATGTTGACAACTCAACTGCCATAGTTTCTAGACCAAGGGTCTCAAACTCAAATTGCTCTGAGGGCCAATGAGGACTTATAAGTAACCTGAGGGCTGCATTATGACACTGACGTAACAATGGCGGTACCTGAACCTTACTATAAATAGCTTTTACATCTTATTTCCAGCCAAAGGCATTATGAGTTATAGGCAAATCATTTCTAGCTGTCTCTATGTTCATTCAAAAAGGATTTGTTCACTAGCTATCCAAGCACTTTCACTAGCGTTGCCATACTTCCAGATTTCCCGGGCATGTCTGGAAATAATTTTAAACATGCTGCATTGCTCAGAATTTTGACATTTTCATAGCAGGGGTCTGCAAATACTTTTTGGCACAACCCTTAAAAAGTAGTTTCAAATTTTGGCAAGCCAAACATTTCATGACCATATAATTTTGTGGAAAATGGATTATAAATAAATATTTTTAAGACTACTATTGGCAGTAGCAATTTTTGTGCACAAGATTGTTTGAAACTTAACACATAAAACAGTAGATAATTCCATTGCTTCTGTCTAAATCAGAAAGGCTAAATGAGAATGACTGTGGCTAGGGTGCTAGAGCAACAACTTTGGGAACAGCTACCTTAGCCCTGGTACATTCAACCTCAGAGTACTGCGCTCCCTTCTGGTGCTGCAATGCTCACACCCAACTCACTGATCCTGCCATCAATGACATCTTGCAAATTGTGACTGGATGCCTGTGTCCTAAACCAGCAGACAACGTTCCCATCTTGGCAGGCATCTAACCTGCTGAGCTTCACCTTTAATTATAACAAATGAGCCCTTTTTAGGGTTGTTGCTGGAATAACGCCATTTTCAACACTGAAACAATTCATTTTTATATCTAGAAATACATTACATTTTACCTGATATTGTCAACTATTAAAAGTTTAGCAGCAGAAAACTAACTGTAAGCCAACAACATTGATTTCAATGTGAAACATCTTCATCAGAGCATGTAATTGTGGTGAGAACTCTGTGTTGTGGCTAACTGCTCCTTTGCTATCTCTTCATTTTCTTAGTATGCGAACCTGATTGATCATGACAAAAGCTTTGTAAGTACCACAGAACAGTCACGAACCACCTGCGTGATCAATTCAGTCGTAGACAAACATTTCTGGTCTCACTTTTAAAGTGTGCGTTTTGTAACGTTGGATCACGCCATGTTGCACACCGTGATACGCCTGTCACAACATGAAATGTTGCTGTGTCACACCCAATGTGTTAACTAAATCTGTTTATCATATACTGTACACCTTACTTAATTACTCCTTATTTGTAAACTTTTTTTAACCTGTTACAATATTGCAAATCTCTGAATGGCACATGCTGATGATTGCCACACTTGCACCTCCATCTTTGTCTGGGCTTAGTTACTGTGTCACCTGTGGGTTATATGTATAACAATGGTACTTCATCGTGGTCCATGGGTAAATATGTTACTTTTTCATCGATTGCATTGTTAACACATTAAGAGCCGGCCTACGGTATATTCGTACTTGGATTTCAGCCTAAAAAACAGCAGTTTTTGGTTGCCTCAGTTGCCTTACCAACGCCCTAGCTCCTCCGCCGATTGCGCTAGAGAGCTGTTCAAGAGCTCAAACGGATAGCCCAGTTTAGTAGATTGCACTCGAAAAAATTTTTTTGGTTGGGGGGTGCGGATTTGTTGTGACTGACGTCATAAGTGAAGTAGTTTTGGGGTCATTTTGCCTCATGTTACCTGGCCTAGGGCCCAACCGCTAGGCCAAAGTGTTTCGCTGAAGTTTTCATTGGAAACTAGGCTCGAG
>JGI24158J21664_10010185_pt1 | contig 12548 bp, 13 predicted proteins | sample Ectturendosymbi3_FD_21664 | JGI IMG/M metagenome (IMG submission 21664) | reverse complement strand
GTACTTGCAATATATGCTTCGATTCGGGTTTCGTCATTAATTGACTGTTCAGGCGGATTGATCATAACGGCTCACACAAGCCCACATCTGTTCTTTCCCCTTATTAATTGTACATGAAACAGCTACAAAACAAAAAGCGAAAGTTTTCTTGCGTACTTTATGCGCATTCTCAATTTTTGTGTAAGTTGCAAGTTTCAAACTGTCAACCCTGGGTGTCCAACCCAACCGCATACGTTCTGATCGATTGCTATTCGACTAGACATTCGCGCAGCCTTGTATTTTTGCAGTTGTGAACTGCGCTGACGTAGCACTGAGTGTGTTCTTCTCCCCTGCTTTAACGCGTTGTCGGATATATTTGCAGTTATGAACTGCTCTGTGTTAAGAGACCACTGGTAATTTATGTTCATTACATTGACACATTGTAACCAACAACAACGAGTAAAGTTATTGCGTGCAGAATAATATACACAGGGAGGCCAGAGAATGGAAACATGGCGGGAGCATTGCCCCTTTGCCCTTTCAAAAGGGGGACAACGGGAGCGGAGATGCTTTATCATAACATTATTGTAACGGCGCGCAGCGACTTATGTCCCATCCGTGTTCAATGGCTTCAAGCTGTGTTCAGCGGTTACTAGTTATCTAATGTGTGCAGCTCTCTAGGTTCAAAGGGGGTTTGATTTACTTGATGCTACGTTAAAGCCTAACATTAATTGACAGTATCTGTACAGATAATTTGAGATTGTTCCTTTAAAACCCCGGAAGCACCATCGGGTTTGACCAGTCTATCTGCAGCGTCAAAGCTCCACCAGGGTGTAGCTTCATATCCTTGACTCTAATGCTGCCTGGCAGCAATAAGCACCCCTGGTTTGGCCTGATAAGTACCCCTGGTTTGGCCTGATCTGCACCTTCGTTTAAATGATAACATTTTGCGTTGGACAAGTGTATTGTTACGCAACAATCATTCCACAGTGAACGACAATAAGACTTGAACAAATTTCCAACTTTTCAGTGAATACATTTTTAAAACGTTTTCTTCCTCCTGTTCCCGAATGTTTTTTCAACTCACACAAAAGATTTTCAGTTCGCCTGTGACCAAAACATAAGAGATGAAATGAGTGAGGTCAATTGGAAAAAAATTTTAAACTTCTTAATTTCCGCAACAAAAAAAACGTAGAAAACAAATTAAAACATGATTCTGTTGCGGGGGGGGAGGGGGCAGCAACAGCGATATTTTAAGCAAATAACAACAAGACAAGTCGACAGAGTCCAGGGGTAAATGTAATGGCGTGTTGGGGGAGATGGCATGAAATGCAACTCACTTATTTCTTCAACAAAAATAAATTCATCTTTGGGCAGTTTCTTGTATGTGTTTACGTCAGCATGACGTCAAATACACCTAAATGTCTCACCAACAAAAGACTGGATGTCAACTGCGTTCAATCAAGGAACTTTAACGAATTCAAATAAAAAGCGCAAATGTCATCTGAACCTTTGGTTGCGCAATTTCATTCTATTGTTTGATGTCTACACCAAGCTTCCGATGACATCATTAGTAGTGAACGAACAGTGGGTCAACCAGGCCGTGTGATGTGACGTCATTGAGCAACGACGTCCAAAGGAAATGGACACTAGGTGGGGATCCAAGTAATGTCATTATGACGAAAGCGCAGGACTGAGCTCGGCTCGGCCAAGCGTGACTGCATTGAATTCCACGTCACGCCACCTGACATCATCACTTACGAGAAACACCTACGTCAGCGCGCGACGTCAACGCAACAACACCTGCATGCACCAGCACGTACTATTACGTAGCAATAGTGAGATCACGATTAGACATCAATCACGTTCGGGGCCAACTCAAGAAACGACACGCCGTGCTTACGCAAGGCCAATACGTCACGACCACGTCACGCGTTCATTCAGTGACGTCATCGATTTTTTGTTCAAAAATTTTGGAGCGCAGCAAGTTGGTCTTATCAGCCAGAGAATGTCCATCCCAGTCAAAGTGGGGGACAGTGACCACCCTGGCCCCCTGTGCCCTCAGGAGGCGGAGGATGAGCCGGGTTTTCCCCGTCGCGTGCTTGGATCCGATGCAGAAGCGGGATCGAGGAAGAGGAACCACCGCAATGTTCTGCACCTGAATCAGAACATCGCATCTGTTGACCAGCCACTGCATCATTATGACGACACAGAGATAACACTTATCTACGCAACATAAAATATCAACCGAAGTGAATTGACTTATCGCCAAATGTCTCACCTGCTGGTGCATGTGGGGGGGAATGAAGGTCGAATTCCGGGGGGTGGGCAGGACAGAGCCGTCGATATGGGCCCGAAGCAGGAAAAGTGGGAAGTTTCTGAGTGGGGAGGAAATGAAGGAGAAGTACTGGCGTCCGTTCACAACTTGCTCCAATACGCTCTGCACGTCCTGATGCGAGTAATACGAGTAGCGGGTGAGTAGAGCAAGGAAACGAGTACTTGCTGAGCCCAGTTTTCAGAAAACTTGATCGGAAACCCTGGCGCTCACTCCAGTGCTCCCTCCAAGAAATTTTAACACTAAGTAAATGTGTTTTTGTGAGCATGAGTACTTTAGGGCTGAGTTAGCAGAGTTCTAAGTTTATACATATTTACAACATCACACACAAACCTCCTGCATGTGAAAGTTTTGAAAATAAAAGGTAAAGTCGACAAGCAGACTCTAATGATGGGTACAGGCTCCACCTGGTTAGTGGCTTCGCGTTACAAGAATAAAAGGTTTTTCCGTTTTGGATGCGGAAGATTATCGAATAAACAGCACCGCTGGTTCAACTCTTGCAACTCGGGCCTGATCAGGGTTTGGAGAAGTCAATTGGGGGAAGCACCTGCAAGTTCAATCCTGTGTGTCTTTGTTGCGTCACAGTTTAAAACAGGTCCAAAAGCTGCAAGACCAGCATTGCAATGTGCGGCAAACGGTCAGGTTTCATTAAAAGAACAGTAAATTTGGAATTTTGTGCTGCCATTAAAAAAAGCAGGACATCGAACATGCTTCATCGTTGGTTTAAGTGACGTCGCCACTTGCATCACATGGCCGCGGGGCCAGCGCCGTGACGAAGAGGGTCCAGGGGGGCATTTTGCACCACGTGGCCGCACGACCTACCCGCTCGAAGGCGTAGATCTTCGGGGGAGGGAGGTCGGTGAGGAAGTTGTTTGGAACGGCCTGGGGGAGGAGATCCGGGCGTTCGATGCTGACAGCTTTGCACACGTCACGGAGGAAAAGTCGTGACGTCGANCGATTGTTACGAAACTGAAAGACATTTCCACAAATGTTGCGTGTTGCTATNACATCATGGCTCGGATCGAAAATCATACATCTGACAATACGTTCGCATTAAGTTTTACACTGAATTAAGCAGAAGCCTGGCCGGTCAGATGCAACACATCGTTAAGTCAAACTTGCTATCAGGCCACAGCCCAGCCTCGTACTCAGGCACCAGCCAAGCACCCACTATGCAAGTACCCGCCCCCCCGACGCAACAGTTGAACATACTGCGAACATCACGTTGTTGCACAAGCATTCTCGACCTCCCCTAGGAAGACGGATGTTAAAGCTGCCGGAAGTCCAGCAAGTTTCCAAGGAATTTTCGTGTTTTATTACTGATGGATTTTCGCACATACAGGGTTTCAAACGTGTTGAAAATGGCAAGTACAGTAATTACTGACAATGCTTCATGAAATCTTCGTTAAAAAAATTTTGCAGATTCTCACATATTTGCGCTGAGGATTGACGAGAGAGAAAGAAAAGAAACAAACGGNCGCATCTGTTTATGACGTTTCTCTCCCAACCTTTGTGACNTTTCGCTCCAAACCTGTTTTTCGTTGAGTGCCAGTTCGATCAGTTTTGAGGGGTAGATACCGAACACAGCGAAGTGGTAAGCAGTGAACAGCAACTTGCGGTTGACGCTGTGCACATGACTTGTGCTGAGGGTTGGCAGCTTCAGCATCATCTGGTTGTAAACATTGTCGAAGAAGGCGTCGGCGTTGTTCGGCACGTAGTAGACCTGCGGAAAAAGATTCACGACTGTTAAGAGATAGGTGGTGTTGCTGGTGACCTGGGGCGTTTCACCGAGGCCTACATGACCTTTCAGGGGACAAACCTGTATTATGTTGATATTTTCGCACCGATTTCATGTCTACCTTGAACTTCAAAGATGAACTCAACACATGAAGATTGCAACTCTGTCGATGGTAAAATTCCTCTCTGAGCTGTTTCGTTCGTCTTTGCTTTCCAAACATCATGAAAATGCCAACAGCGCACGGAATCATGGGGGGTTGGCGCAGTGAGTGCCACGGGGTCACCAAGAGCCCTGGTTATGTCCAACCCACAACGGGTTTATTAAATTGGCGTCGGGAGTTATGGAAGATGTCGAAACACTATGTTTCGTTCAAGCGATTTTATAATTCTTAGCAAGAGATGAGCGGCGTGCATTATGTATTGGCTGCAGCCAAGTTTCTGTATGCTTTTCACAAAGTACTGTGAAGATAAGCAGAAAAGGTTTTGTTTCACGCAAGTAACATTTCATCTCCACTGTTTAAAAGTATTTTCACTCATTGAAAAAGTTGACAGCTTCAAATCCTGCCAGTTTTGAGCATAAACGATATAACATCCAGATGGCAATGCATTATGATCAGTATGACAAACAATATGGACGACACCTCGTGACCAGACGCTCAGGATTCCTGAGCAATTTTGAATATAAATTTCCTGACTTTTCGAAACCCTTTCCTGATTTTCTTCTGGACTTTTTCCAGACTTAACTTTTCCGAATGACATACCCAGATTAAATTCAGGCAACATAATAGATATAATAGACAGCATTGTTCAGTGACGTTGGCTACAAAATGACTCACAGGATTTGCCGAAGTGTAAGTTATGCAGCTGACCAGGGGGGAATGAGGGGTGGATTACTACAATTCGCAATGCGGACGATAGCTTAGACTCTTGCCCCACGCGCAACAAACGACCTCTTCTTTGTACATTGGTTCCCGAGAGATCGACAAAAATTCACGGCAGGGTGAAAAGTTTCTTGTTAACTGGGCGTGGTTTGCTCAAGCAGCTTGTTAAGATAAATAGCACACAGATATTGCGACAAAACTGAAGTCAACGTAACTTCCTGTACTGACCTGAGCCAGGGCGTCCATGACGTCACTGAGCGCGACGAAGTCGAGCTCAGGCGCGTGTTTCATGACGTTATCAACGAACAACGTCATCAAACTTTCGTTGTAATAATAGAAAACAGTGAGCCACTTCACGTTTGTGGTGAATTGCGAGGCGTGGTCCTGGGGAAGCCTCTTGTGGAGCTCCGCGCTGAGCTTGTCGAGCAAGTCGTTGCCTTGGACTGTGTACCCGAACTTGACGCAGTAACGAAGGATCGCCGAGATATCCTGCAACACAGCGCCATTATGACAAAACACTCGTCGCTGCCAGCACTGTACGGCCTTTGCAGCTGATTGGCTGAACAGAAAATGGGCGGAGCGAAGAAACCGAAACGGTCCTGTGTTGCTTTTCACGTTATGACTTAGGCTTTTACTTTTAACTAAGTTGTGGGGTCAATTTCCCTTCTCACAACAGTAAGTTTTGTTCTGAGTGCAAATAAATAACGTTTGTCAAATTAGCGTCACAATACTTGATGACCGCTAAGAACATATTGGTTGATCCGTCCAACGTTTTGATTTTAGAAATGTTCAGGATGTAGATGTGAGATTACAAGGGGAGGAGGAACCAATGCTGCAAAGGATCTGCACTGAACAATGTGGAACGATTCACTTATGCTTGACACCAATCAATCTCAGGCGTGGAAGATGCAGAGCACTTGGTGCAGCAGTCCAGCTGCATACAGGTTCTATCTCATGGGGCGAACAACTGAGGAGAAAGTAATGTGAGCTACGTCACAGCCGATCAATTATTCATCACAAAGGCATCTGGCAGACTGGGGAGCATCGATCACAGTGCAAAGCAAGTTTTGACTGCGCCCGGGGTCTGCATCAGTTGCAGATAAAAATAAAACAGCTGCCAAGACCCGAGCTTCGAAAAAAACGCCAGTTCTTCTGAGTTCAAGCGTTTGTTCAAGCGGCAATCTTCATGGTTCTTCCACAAGGCCGTCGTTTCAAGGCCATTAACTAATTCAAGGCCGTCGCCAAACTTGGTTAAAGTTAAATTTATTCAATTTTCCCCTGACGATGTTACGCTTCAGTGATTGTGACGTTGATAACGCACGTGACCAAAAAGCTTTCGCCCCATCGGTTTTTGCGAAATGATGACACGTGTTTTCACGAGATCATCTGCAACATGTGATCGTGAGTTTAACGTCATCACAATTACGTTTATTTCACTATCAACCATAAACTCTGCCGCTGACGTCATTTCCTCGGCATTCGCAGCAAATGGCGTCGTGGTGATTCACGGAAAAGTTATCGACGATTTTTTGCGATTTTATTAAAAACGTGGTACAGAATTCCTTACTACATGGTCGTGCCAATAAGCAGGGTTTACTCGCCACACAGATATTTTGGGAGACTGGAATTATTTTATCTGAATAGAGGTGTTTGTAAAGCGAGATGTTAGTGCAGGGTCTCAAACTGAAATTGCTCCGAGGGCCAAATAAGGACTTATAAAAGTAGGGCCGCATTATGACGTTGACGCAACAATGGCGGTATCTGAACCTTATTAGAAACAGCTTTGACATCAAATTTCCTGCGAAAAATATCATGAGTTACAGGCAAGTCATATCTGAAGGCGTCTCTACATTCGTTTACAAGCACTCCCTGGCCGAGCATTTTTAAACAGAGGTGAATAACCTAAATAACTTACATGTTCTTTATTTGAAAATTCCCAAAGAGCGTAACCGGCCGCACAGAATGCCCCCGCAGACCTCATGTGGCCCGCGTGTTTGAGACCCTTATTTCAGAGTATTTTATTGGCGGCCATAAAGTGAGCTTCTGCTGTAATTGAGAGATCGTTGGAAAAATGTTAAAGGCTATTTCGGTTTCCCCAAACACCTTGAAATATAAGTGTTCTTGAAGTGAGCTATGACGTCAGGGAAGCTCAAGTGAACCAGAACGAGCACGTTGGGCGCAGGGCTGTGCAATCGGAGCCCAAGCAATTTTGGAGGGCCGAAGCCGGAAATTTGGGTTCCGGTTCCACACCCTGGTTTGTGGGGCAAGCGAGTTGTACAAATAAATACAATGGTTTTGATTTTTCATCCACCAAATCGCTTTAGAGCCGGGGCCAAAAATTTCTAATGTTGGAGCAGGAGCCAAAACAATTTAGATGCCTAGAGCTGAAGCCTGAAATTTGAGTTCCAGATCCACAGCCCTGGCTGCGCGTATACATGGAGCTGTCGAACAACTGGGTTTTGTGTTGCGGTCTCTCACAAGGTAGCGGCACAAGCTGGACGAGTAACTTGCTTCTTTCGGTCCTTCCCAAGCTGTAGGCTTTTCAGTTTCAAATGGCAGACGAAGAACAAGTTTATGCGACAGCACTTACGCAAGTTGTTCCAAAAAAGACTATATAAAGCACCGCAGCACGGCAGTAGTCTTGTTTATTACAATATGCAACCTGCCATTGGAATGCACTGCAGTCCACACGGCGGTTTAACTTCGTCATTCGAGTGATCTGGATTGCGGATCATCCAATCATAAGCAGGTATACAGGCGAGACTGTAAAGCATCAGCTTCAACACGGTTTCTTTAGTAAAATCACCCACAACTGGGGGCACTTAGTTAACCTCCCCCAAAGGCTCACTTGAGCACTCGGGCGTTTGGTGATTCAGCAGAAATCGTTTGGTGATTCAGCAGAAATCGTTACAAGCGACATGACGATTTCAATAAATCGTCATAAAGATGAGGCGCTTTGTATTTGAAACCCTTCGTGTTTGATCATGGTTAGTACTAAATGCAGTCTAATCACGATATTAAGTCGGAAAGTTTGATTAGCGTGATTTGGGGAACAAGATCACTGAACATGAAAAAGCCTTTGAAAGCACGAAATACGCTTGATTATGACCGCACAGTATACAACGATCAATTCTATTGATCCACTTCGCCCAATGGACTTGCTTTATGCAAATTCCTATCGATCCCACAAGCTAAGTGTCCACCACGGGACCAAGATAGATCAACGCAAAGCATTGCTGTGTACCAAGCAGTAGTTCCGAAACAGATATTGCTTTTAAGCATCCAACACTTCAACCTTGCTCCGAGCAAATAGTTTACAANTTAACAGTATCCGGATCTCTNCGCACGAACAACTCACTGGCGAGCCCACGTGTTTATGANATCACANCAATCTACCTGTGGCTGAATGGGCACATCGCCATGAGTGATTGCGTGGCTGGCCTGCTGCAGCAGNGGTCTCATCGGGGCGTGCTCCATCCGATAAAATGCATCGAACATGTGCGCGGCCATGGAGCGGCCGTCCGGATAAACTCCGCCGAGCTCCTCGGACAAAGTGACCACCTGGGCCTCGCATTGACGTTTTGTCCCGTTCGGGAAATACCTGTGGGATGAAGAGTGAACCTGGATCAACGGTCGCCAACCACAGCCAGCTGAAGAAGCGGGTTCTTAAGGAAAGATACAAAAAAGTTTCAAACCAGCAAGAGACACTAGTTCCATGTTTGGCATCTTTAACAAGCAAACAACGAAACCGTTCAACGTAGACATTCTCGTACAGGGTAAAGATAAATGAGGAGGGGAGCGAGTGTGAGGCGTATGGANTGANAAACAGCTTGGATAGCATCAATAGCAATTTTGTTATAGGCAGAACTTCCAAATCTCACTCTGCTCCAAACTTCAAATACATTAATTCAAGGCAATAGAGTTAAGTTCGAAGTGTAGGTAGATCACGTGACTGGTGGAATATTTAAATTAATAGATGGCTTGTTGCAGAGCAAACGCTGCCGTTCGGGAAATCAAGAACTTTTCCTAAATACTTAAGCTTCTTAAAGTTATTACAAATGCAGATTCTGTTGAACATAAAATAAATTGATGGTTTCGAATGCCTCGTGATGAACGTTGAAAAATCTAAGGCAGGTCCGACCGGGTGTCCTGCACAGTTATCTCACCTGACTAGAGACACATAAGTAGCCACAAAACGCCTGTTTGAAAAGCGGATTGCAATCGATAAATAAGTAACAATGGTTTGTAATCATTCACGTACGAAAGAACCTATAATCATTCACGTACGAAAGAACCTATTTAAAATAAGACAATCAAAAACAATTATCTGAAAAGTTTCTACTGCGTTGTTAGTTTTTTCATAAGAACATAAAAAACTTCCAGGCTTTATTATGTTCCGAAAGAAGATAAGACAACAAGAAACAAAAATGAATCAGCCTTTCCATTGTTCAATAAATGCATTTGTGACGCAACAGTCGCTTGTAGCCATTTGTGACGCAACAGTCGCTTGCAGCCACTGCCCGATCATGCTGAGCGAAGCAGTTAAAGGTGATAGAGTTGCCTCAACAAAACATCTGACGCAGTGCAGGAAATTCCCGAAGTAGAGCAGGCACTGCATCATACAGCTGCATGCGCTTAACTCGCTGATCAATAATTCAAGGCATCGACGACCAAAACAACATGAGCTGTTTGGAAAACGTGGAAGGTTTGGCAGCAACACAAGGCGCCTTGCGAAGACCTGTGATAAACGTCATGCAGATCCTTTCTTATTCATTGGAATTTTGGAAAAATTGATTTTACCTTCGAGTTGTGTCTTTGATAAACACACAAGCCCCTCCCACTGTCCAACAGAGTCTGGCAACGTAACAATGCCAGCGATCCAATTGTGTACAGGCGACACATTTACAATAATTCTCATAAAATTCAGAATTCAGTCTTTACAGACACACTTACCGATGAAGTCACCAGTTACTTCATTTATTTTCAGATAAAATAATTTGACACAAGCAACATAAGTCAGCCTCGGTGACAGTTTCTTGCAGGTCACCAACAAATTATGGTCCGCGTCGTTCATTCAGCAAAAGTCGTTTCGCCGAAGAGGACGCTGGACATGGGGCCAAATCCGACCGTGGTAAGGCCGCGAATTGTGCCAGTTTTCAAGTATTAGGTCAAGCGGGGAATTGGAACCTATCCGTCAGGACCTGGCCACTTCAGTGGGCCAGAAACAAAGGCCCAGTGAACAAACCACAGGATAGCAGTGGATTTCATGGAAACTTGGAACATGTTTTGTACACAAGCAAAGGAAAATTGAGCTCGGACCTGAACAGATTTTTCAAGCTCCTTACCTCCCGAAGCATTTCATGACATTGAGGAGTGTGTAGAGGTCAGTTATCTCGGATATGTACTTTGACGCCACCGCTGCCGAGACGTTGTACATGTAGTCCGAGTTTATGAGGGGGATGTTGGGGGTGTGGAGGCAGCTTGCAAGAAGTCGCAGCTCTGACGAAACAAAGAAGGACAATAAGAGAGACGTCATCAACAAAACACAGGCATTTAAACCACTGACAAATTATTCGTACGATAGAATTCTAGTGCATGTTCAGGATCATCTGATCCTGAAGAAGCGTTTGCAAAAATTAAGAAAGTCGACTAAAAATAATAAAAAAATGTCATCAAAGGCTTTGAATCATCATCTGCTCCGTAGAAACGTGATCAGGGAAAACATTTTTTCCGTAACTTTTCCTAATGTCTAATGTGCGGGTGATATGCAACAAATATGACCATTCAAAAGTCTTTAAATGCAATAACGCATCACAACGATCATCCATAACTTTTTTTGGGAAATAATCTCCGAAGATGTTCTTGCTGGAACTTGGAAAATTTTGAAATCTCCCTGATGGAAATATATTTGCCACAATATTCCAAAGGCCGGCCACGTGGTAATGGCTGTCACAGCAACCGCCAACAATCACGCGCCGTTTTTGAAAGGAAACATTTCATAAGTTGCTGACAAAACAAATTGCGTTAAACTTCGAAAAAGCGTCTCGCGCTGACCGGCCAGATCCATGCTTTCGAAGTCGACGTGGGAGAGGAGAGTGGGGATGGTGGCTTGCTTCAGCGTCAGCCTGAGGTAGAGCAGGTCGGAGGCAGCCAGGAGCAGAGAGTAATTGTTTAAAGTCTTGCAATTCACTTCCACGTTGTTGATCAGGTCGCGGAAGCAACGATTGGTCAGAATATCGCCGCACAGCTGCAACGCATTTAAGTGACGTCACAATGACATGTAGACCGCTGGGCGCTGGCAATCCTGACAAACTTTTTCGAATTAAGAACAAATGTAGATGTTCCTATCGGTGGTGGGCGAACTTAGGTTGAGCAAAGGCCGATACTCCACGCCAGATATACGACACAGTTTTCCTGTGCACACGTGGGTTGGTTCTTGGGGGGTCTTTTCTTTACACGCATAGTTTGTCGCTACAGCGATGTCGATAGTTCGGGGTCATCAGAATGGCGGACTGCCGTTCCTTGTTATTGTACATAAGGTGAAGATGAGGTCATGCAAGGAAACCAGCATTTCAAGTACATTACCAGCTACCGGTTAAACCAGGGTTTTTTAAAGGTGTATTAGGGACCCGATTTGGGCCCCTAGAATTGAAAATCGGGTCCCCAGAATCAGAGAAAATTATCACGGGAAATGTCTGAACGGATACTACAATCAATATTTTTCGGGTTCCTACAGGTCCATACTGGGTACCTAACATTTTCCTTTTAAAACAACTGGGTTAAATAAATTAAAAATAAGGACATAAAACAAAAAAACTATGTATAACTGATAAGGTTTTGATTGGCACTGCCATCACTTCAAGTTGATGCAAGTTGTAACATTTTCAAAACCATAATCACTTTTACTTGAAATGAGTTGAATTTCTCATGAAATATTATCATCCATATGTTTACTTTCCTGGACAGACATACGACTACAGAAGCCATGTGCTCGAAATAACTCTGATATATGTTGCAGTCTCAAGCGCCGGGAGACAGCAAGACTGATGCAGTAACGAAGTTATAAGAGCTTGGCTCAACTCAATCTCCTCCCCACTGACCCAGCGTGAAACAGCTGCGCCTTGAGAGGGATTGAAATATGCGAGAAGTAGTCAAAGGAAGCCACTGGTTTTGCTTCAACGAAACTACTCACTGCATGTTGCCAAGGTTGCGGAGTCGGATGTTTTTGGGTGAGGTCGGATTCCTAACAACAATGGGAGTAGGAGTCGGATTTTTTGTCTGACTCCGGATGTCCAATTGGATGATATTTTATATCACACTCCTAAATTGTGAAGTCCTGATGAAATGGTGCAATTTCTTTTGAAACTTTTGTTGTAACAGATTTCTTGCTGTGCACCACGATTCCCATGGATTTTAACATCCAAGTTTCATTCCCTTCATGTTGAGGAGTCAGAGTCGGAAATTTTGGAAAGGTCGGAGTGGGAGCTGGAGTCGGATATTTTACCTCCAACCCCGCAACCCTGCATGTTACAAGCAGCAACTGATGCATTGATCATAAATGTTACAAATGGAGCAAACATTGAAAACCACCACATGCTTTGTTGTACGACGCTGAA
>JGI24158J21664_10010181_pt1 | contig 12549 bp, 9 predicted proteins | sample Ectturendosymbi3_FD_21664 | JGI IMG/M metagenome (IMG submission 21664) | reverse complement strand
AAAATGACGTCAAATTGTGACGTCACAAAGAGCGCACACCAAATACAAATGACCACCATATGACCCTGAATGAACCCCCCATGAAGATTTTCTGCGTACGCCACTGCTAGAAACTCAGGCCGATGTTGGCAATGTAATTACTGCTCCTGGGTACTTAATTCTGTGCAAACCGTACTTTCCTAGTTTTGTTTCGCAGTGCAGACTAGTGATTATGACACTGAGACCATAATACTGGCTTAGAAAAATCATCAAAGCCAACAAATCACTTCAAACAGCTTGGACAGGCGCGCAACTAGGGTGGGCAACCGGGCAATTGTCCCCCCGAAATTTTCAAAACCTTGTTTAGTGGTTAGAGGCAATAACAAGTTACAATCATTCTTTCCCACCCGGAAATATCAGTTGGTTGCGGCCCGCCCTGTGTTTGGACGTCCAAGTTAGACACTAACAGCCAAATTGGTGAATCGTACACAATCAGGCAGTCGCTGCTGAAACCCATTCAGATGAAGCCCTCTCAGCAGCTGCAGATCATTTTCACAAAATGAAGACCGGCACCACTGCAAAATTCATGTTTTTTCCATAACTCATGTCAATCAACCCGTCGTTTTAAAACAACTAACGCAACAAGAATTAAACAAGTGTAACGTCTTGTCTCATAAAGGAAAAGTAAACAGAAACGAAATCGCTTTGTTTATCAAAATGTCTATCAATGGATAAGTTTGTGGAGAAACGGTGGCGATGGGCATCTGTACAAGCCACCTAGGATGGTATCACAAATCAAATTAAACGTTTAAATGTTCGAAGGCAAACTGAAAGCCTTTTCCGCATCAACTGCCGCACGAGAACAGTCTTTTACACCTAAGTATGAGCAAACACAACCGGTGAAAATAGCAAGCAACTGAAGAACCAACTAAAATGTGTCTGAAGGTAAACAATGCTTACTGAAAAGGCATCGATTGATACGATTGGACTTCCTTCCTTTAACCAAAACTAACTACTAGACATCCTCATCATACGTGATATTACTCATTCACCTTCTAAATGTTTTGTCGCTCGCGCTTGAAAGACCGTGACTGTACACCACGTGCTATAACCCATTGACTTCGACTATATGCACGTTTTCTTGGCTGATGCGGAAAAGTAACACCAGCGTTACACACACATGACCAATGCACAAGGAAAATACGAAACCACTACCAAAGTGAATACCAATGATTAGTATTGTTTGTTTTGTTTCTGAACGAAAGGGAAACAGTGCAAACCCAACACCAAGGCTTTGTCCCATCTAAAAAACAAATCAAAGGCTGTTGCCATGCTTGTGGGCTGCTTAGGGCCGGTTTTATTAAGTACTGTAGTTAAGGGGAGAGACAAGTTCACCATATTGTGGTCCATGCAGGTTGATGGCTAAAGCGACAAAATCTGAAGCATCGACACAATGGAAGTACACAGCATAAGTGCCACTGCCAACAATTACCACTGGGCTTTCAAACAAGTTTATTTCATGTTTAGCGCACTTCATGAGAGCAACCTCACATAAAAATTCTTGCGATCGTGAAGTTCAGGTACCTAATATACGTTGCCTAGCAGACACCGAACACTAGAAAATATGGAATAAATTCGACTAGTCAGGTGAGAAAGCGGTACGTAAATGCCTCGAGGTTGATGTTCAGCGTAGCACGAACCGGAACAAACACTACAGCAGCAAAGAATCAAGAGAAACGGAACACCACTTGAAGGGTTTGCATGACATTACCAAAAGTTGAAGAAAAGTTCATGCAACAGATTATAAGGCATGTGGAAATAAGTTACCGCGGAAAACTGATTGGTCTCAGTAACTTGCAAAGTAACACTTGCACGCTGAATTTTTGGTCTTGTTTTGGTGATCAAGTAACTCTGGAGCCCAACGCCCGCTTTTTGAAATGTCGAAGGTCTACTATGCATGTGAACGAGTGTAGTAAAGCAACATGTTGCATTGTTGATGAATGAGCATATGTACGCAAATTCAGTGTAAAACTGATTAAACTGAAGCGGTGATAGAAGATAGAAATTAAGAGAAATGTAGGCTATTGCAGCTGCTCATTAAAAATTGCTTGGGGATCAGAACGCTAATACTTACAGCCGATTTTTTAAGCTTCACTCCTGCCAGGGCTGCGGCCAAACCTCCACTGTTTGCATCGCCGCCGCCGCCGCCACCGCCACCGCCACCGCCACCGCTAGGAACGGGTGGTGCAGCAGGAACTGGGGGTGGAGCTGGAACCGCACCCAATGGTGGAGGTGGCGGAATACCACCACCACCACCTACTGGTGGAGCTGGAGGAGGTTGAGGCACAGCTGAAAACACAGAAAAAGTAGTGTTTTTCAGACGCATGTATCCATATGCTACAACTTTGAAATTTTTCAAAACAATGCAGCAATGAGCATTGCTGTGCCTTTTTCTAAGAACTTAATGAAAATAATCAGCAGTACCCGATGCAGCTCGCTCTCTAGCAAGTCTTTCATTTTCTTGACGCTCCCGTTCTCTCCTCTCTCTCTCCTGTCTTTCTCTTTCTTGCTGCTCTTTTTCTCTCCTTTAACAAATGGCAACTCAGAGAAAGTCCAGGCAAAAGTTAAAACACTATCCAAAATCACAATGGAAAGAAAAAAGAGCAGTTACCGACCGAAAAAGGAATTCGCATCATGCCGTTATTTCTCAATTCCTTCTCAAACTGTTCTTATAACGAATGCACATATTTCATGCATTCTCATATATGCTTGGTATTTTCAGTTTAACAGTCAAACACGAAGTTTTGTGATAGGAGTTCATCAAGTACTACAGCAGTACAGACCTTTTTTCAATGATGGATCTTATGCTGTCAGCATATAGCGATTTGAATGGATAGAAGAAAGTTAAATCCTCTACAATGGCACAAAACACTACTTAATACTTAATTTTTAAATCAGATATTTATATTTCAGTACATGTTTTTAATTAGGTTCCAACCTTTTTGAGTTGTTAACACTTTTTGGTCAACTGAGAGCTTGTGGTTCATTTGTCTAGAAAACTGGAAAGACGGGAATGTGACAGCATTCCCACAAGACCCTTCCAAAAGTTTTGTGTACATACTTATTTCACTCCAATTACATGGAAAAATATGCAAAATAACAATAATTTAAACAAACAGTTACGCTTCTTTAAAAAATTACTCTTTTCAGCCAAACAAGAACCAGAACTTAATTTCCAAGTAGAATAAAATTTTGGTATATCTATTGTCTGCACCCATGCAATGTAACTCAATCAGTGGAAGAGCCACTACATAGATAAGGGAAACAGCAGATTCCTGAAGACGTCGTGTATCTGGCCATCAGCATGCAAGTAACATTTGCGACCTGTGATGTTTCAAATTAGGAAAACACAAAAATGTGTAAGCATCTGACAACAGTACTCTAGGCACTGACTACAATGCTGCCGACAAACCTTCGTGCTTCCAGCTCAGCAGGAGATGGTCCAGAAGGAGCAGCAGCTGCAAACAAAAAAAATTCCTTTTTTAAAGTTTACTAATTAATCAGGACCAATAACTTTGGACATGATCTCAATGCTTAATCTCAACATAAAGACACCTTAGAAGCATACTTGGGAATAGAAGTGGCAAATGACATGTAAAATATACATACATGGATTGAACTGACTCTGCTTCATGTGTATGCAGTGAAAATATTGATATTATGCATTTTTGCTTTTGTATGCAGTTACACATATTGCAGTTGATAGTACAGACAGTTTTTGGAATAACTCAAAGTAACTGAATAAAGCAGGGTTGATTTGAATTTACCCAATCTCGAAAAATATTCTTAAAAAAGCAGTTACGAAAACCCACTGTCTCTCTATGATGAAAATACCTGTAAACATGCTTTTGTCAATTGTGAGGTCAAAATTAATAATTGGAAAGCATTAAAAACAGCATCAGCAGCTACTTACATGTGCAACAGTACTAAAATATCAATCCTTTCAAGTATTTAAATTATCTACTTTAACCGAAACCACATTGCCAAGCATTTTCAATTAATACTATATTAACACTATAAAGAATTGTGATGAAAATATGGCTGCTACATTAGTCTTAAAACTTTTAGTCTTCCTCTTGAACACTATGGTTCGATCAAATACGTTGTAGATGAGTGTTTCCCAACCTTGTTAAAGTCGTTACTCAAATCAAGGTAGCAATTGTGTCTTATTACCATCAATATTTCGCAGTAGTCGTTCATAATACAGAAAAACATTGTGGTTTTGGTTACGCATTACCCTCGGAAGAATTGCATATTATCCCCATTACCCCAGGGGGTAATTTACTCCCAGTTTGAGAACCACTATTATAGACCTTCACCACTTCCTCAATGTTGTCTGTACCCAACTGGTTTCAAAGTTTTTACCGAACTAACCTAAATGCAGAAAAAAAACTTTCAACAGTAGCAGAGCAGACTTGGCAATGAGCATACAGTTGACATACATGCGTAGAAACTTTGCAGGAATTTCTTGCTTCAATTTTCTGTGCATGCCTGTACTATCTTTCATCACTTTGCTGGTTGAAAATGTTTTACAATACTGTTATTATATAAAAATTTCAGCAAGCTAAATGTCAGTTTCAAAAAGGAATATCCAATCAAGTAATTAACTGTACTACTGAAGATTTTAGGACTCCATCCTTGAATATATTATTGACACAGGCATGCTATGGAACGCGACACTTCAACAACTGCAATGAAAGTAACTTTTCATGGTCATGATAAAACATAAAAAAAACCTGGGTTTCACCAATTAAAAAAAGGTGGATTGGACTTTTATTAACCCTGGCATAAGTGCTCCCATCACCATCTGATCCTTGTGTGTACCATTGAGAACAGAAAAATATTCTGAAACAAGCTGAAACACTTTTAATGCATGCTAAATGAACAATTCGTGTAGCAATTCACCAGGTCATTTTTGAAGATACTTCATTTTACCAATGCAAAAACAAAATTGAATTTCTAGTAACATGCTTTTTTCTATAGAACCAGCTTGTGCATTTTATCTTAAAATGCCATATTCTACTCAATTTTTCTCAAATCCTTTGAATAGCGAACTTTTAAAAATAACATCATTTTCACTGTACACCTAGATTTTGAAAGAAACAGTGAAGTAAGGAACTAAAATTAGCACCTTACTAAATACTGCTGTAAGTTACACCCAAAAAGTAGAGTGTATTTTCAATAAGATTTATGTCCAAACTCAAATATTTCCTACAAAATGCTTGACATTTCTCACTTCAGCATCACACAATTTCATTAAACTATTGCATGTAACCAATAAATGCACACTAACTAACATCTTAAATTTATGATTTGTAAAAATCACTGACAAACAATAGAAATCACTGCTCAGTCCTCATCCTACCAACAGCTTCATTCTCATTCTGGCATAAGCCAAAATTTAGTATTCAGTTTGTGTTGAAATTACACTCAAAATTTCATCCATCTCAGATGCATTTGGGCTGCATACATAAATACCTGCTGGATTTCGTAACATTTCAAGAGCATTTTCCATTGCACCAGCAAATGTATTAGCATCCTCTGGGGAGGAGAAATTCAAACCATATACAGTACGCACTCCATCTCTCCACTGATGGAAAGTTGGAGTAGCTTTGTTGTATTTCAGTTGAGGAAGAATGGCACAATTGATAACAACCTATGAAATTAAAAGCATCACAATCAACTTTTGCAGGCAAACCAGTCAACATGATCAAGTGCACAGCCAGACCCCCTATAAACATTTTTCATAAAGCCAACACATGCTAGTACATCACATCCAAAATAAGTCTTACAAGAGGAGTTTCACAAGGACATGTTTTATTAGTCTGTGTGCATGTTGTCAGTGCCGCAACAATCAAAGAAAAACAGCTTAATATCTAGAGTATCCTTGATTACTTTGTGGTTTATTGCACTATTCATGGCAAGCTCATTGATCACTTGATCAGTATTAATTTATGTTTGAAAAACCTACTGCCTACTTGATCAAGATTTGATGATTCACGTAACAAAAGAGTTTAATATTTAGTGTGTTATACTGCTGGATTGCAACTGTAGATGTCTGCACAATGTGATGTAGTTTCACTCCTTTAACAGGACAGTTTGCATGAGCCACGTTTCTTCTGTCACTTTGCATCACAATAACTCACCAGCTGATTGAGCTAGACAGCTGCTCACACCCTCAAAAAATGCGACAAGTCTTCTGCTTTGGATTAAAAAAAGTAAAGTTTTGGATTTTTTTTTTGTTGTGGGTTATGTCACAAATTGGGTAGGCTTAGGCCTTTTTGGCTGAATTCACCAGGCCCTGGGCGCCAACAACAAGAGTCAATTTTTGACTCAAGTTTTTAGTGGAAACTGGACTATAATACAAGTCTTTACAGCCTTTGATTAGCCATCTAGCATTTCTGGTTCAAAAGTTATGGCCAGAAATAAATTTTGTTAAAAAATAAAGTCTTGGAAATGGTAATCTTGGCCATTTTGGCTGAAGGCCATAGCTCACCAGCTGATTGAGCTAGAAAGCTGTTCAAACCCTAAAAAATGCAGCAAGTCTTCTTGCTTACAGTTTTTTTAATTGGAAAATTCTGGGTTTTGTTTTTTTTGTGGGTGACATCATAATTGGGATAGGTTTAAGGTTTTTGGATGATGCCATCACACCCTGGGCCCTAGCCACATGGGGCAATTTTTTGTTTCTTTGTTTTGAGAAAAACTGGGTGAAAATCCGAGTGTTTGTAGCCTTTGACTGGTCTTTTAGCGTTTGTAGTTTAAAAGTTATGGCTGCAAAACACAAATTAATTTATTCCCTAAGGGATTAATTAATTAATTTGTTGTTTTTAGGCCATAACTTTTAAACTACAAACGCTAGAAGGCCAACCAAGTGTTCGAATGATGCAGATTTTCACCTAGTTTGATTTAAGAAAAAGAAACAAAAGAATTCACTCTTTGGGTTAGGGCCCAAGGCCCAGATGAAGTGGGCCAAAAACACCTAAATCTATCCTTATTTACGACATCACCAAAAAAAACCTCAAATCCAAAACTTCCCAATTTTTTTAATTGAAAGTATAAGTCTTTCCACATCTTTTGAGGGTTTGAACAGCTTTCTAGCTCAGTGGTTCCTAAGCAGGGTACGGCAGCACCCTAGGGTGCCCTTTACGATACTCAGCAGTACCACAAGCTATGTTTTCCAAATCATCATTAATTAAAATACATTTTCAAAATGTCATCAAACCTTGAACAAATTGCTATGGGTTTGCCATTGGGTGCCACAAATTATATTTCTCTGCTGTAGGATGCCTCAAGCCTGAAGAGGTTGGGAAACAGTGCTCTAGCTCAATTGGCTGGCTAGTTATGGTGGTGCAAAGTGACGCAAGAAACGTGGCTCACACAAGATTTCAAAGTATGATTATATTGCACACCAGCTCCCAACATGTTAAACAGAGAAATTTAGTGATGCAACTGATAGCTTCTCTTTTGTAGGTGCAGTGGTTGCTGCATGTGTTCTTGTGCAGTTGACATAACAGAAGGCCTTTCCTACACAAATGTGCCCACAGCAACACCTTTGCATGGTACCCCATGTTGCTGTAAAAGTTACTGAACTAAAAATGCAACTAGCTGCCCGAACAACTTATGAAACTTGTGGCATGAAATGTGTAAGACCAATCAGCAATCAGCATCACCATGAATAGTCATGCACAGCAATAAGGATCACACATTCGAACAAGCCTTCAAGCAGTAAGGCTCATTCAAAATAGTTGCAACAGTTACTTCAAGCAGCTATCCACCAGTGATGAGCCTATTTTCTGCATGCTTCACATTGAGGGAGGCAAGTGGGGACAGCACACAATGCTTATATGCTTGCTTTTTTTTCACGAGACATTTCGGTCAATTTTTGCAGAGATATTTTGATCATTTGTCTCACAGTTTTGTTGAAACTCGCAGTGCCAGTGTTCATTAGTCTATATTTTCAGACATTCTGACAAAAATGACTTAATTTTTTTTCAGTCATTTCAATAGCATTTCTGTTTATGACTGAAAAATTACTGAATAAAAAAACAGTTCTACATTGGGAGACTCAAAAGCCGTGCAAAAAACAATATGTTGCCAGAAGCTGAGGACGAGAAATTGGAGCATTACATCACTAACAGGGAAAGAGTATGATCTGGTGGATGAAGCCAAACAACATTGCCTAATGAAAATTGTTGAAATCTCCTTGACTGAGCATAGTTAGTTCTACCACTGTAAAGCTAGGCAATAGGTGGAAGCTCTGACTCTTTTGTTGGGCCAGCAATGTCTGTCTGGGTTAGACATACTTAAGTCCCCAGCAGGAAGGTTGTGTTGATGAACATTTGGGACAAATGGTGTGTGTGCATGTTGAGGCTAAAGTCAACAGACTGCTTCATGGGTTTAACTGAACTGCACAGTACCCATCCTGAGTTTCTATAGGAAACTGGTGATGCCCTGTGAAAGTCAAAGCTAGCAAATCAAAGATCCTTTTGGGAGACTTTAAAGCAGCTATGTCCAACCCACAGCCCGTGAGTCGCACACGGCCCAGTTTAGGTTTCAGCTGCAGGTAAAGTATCATACTGACAACCAGTCCTTCTTTTGATAATCTTGAATGTGACATTTTTGATGCAGGTAGTCCTCAGTGCCATTTTATCACGTCTGTTACCAATGCAGTTATTCAAACGCTTTGAGTAAATTAGCTTAAGCTAAATAAGCCATTCATAGCGCGGCCCTCATTAATATGTACTTCAATGTGCGGCCCTGTTTAAGATAGTGAGATATTTTCTGGCTCAGTAAACCATTTGGGTTGGACATAGCTGCATCAAAGAAACTGTTGGAAATGACACTGGTGTACAGAAAAGTGTGGTTAGTCACGTAGTAATGCAAAACTAGGTAATAATGGAAAGCATCTGCTGTAGCAACACACTTTGCATCATGAACACTAATTTCAAAAGAGATGAACACAAGTTCACTTGGTGTAAAGATTTATATGCCAACTGTTACTGCTGGATTCAGTCAGTGTTGTGCGCTTGTGTCAAAAGTGGTGGAGAACTGTCGAATGATCACCACCTAGTTGTCTGCAAATTAATTACTGGAAACCAACATAGCCTACATGAACACGCAATACTGCCATGTCCCACCAAACAAAATTAGACATCTTTGCAGACTGTGTACACTTGTTTCGTGAGCTCCCAGAATGTATAAAAAAGTTGTTCAAAGCACCTGCCATTTCATTAGTTGCTGAGTAGGTCGGCACAAACAATTTGGCATGGCAGCAGATGGCAAGGACCTACTGGAACCAGGAGTAAGAAGATGCTATTTAAGCAAAGAAATATGCCCACAATGTCTGGATTCAGAGTAAAAACAAACTTCTTTTGCACTTTAGATATGCTGGGGCATACAAGCCACCCCTCAAATGGTAAGAAATTCAAATGCAATCTTGGCAGAATTTTAGTTTTTTGTTTCAGTTTAGTATCTGTTCTTAATGCAGTTGATGAAATATGTTATTTCCACGTTGGTGTCCTAACAAATGAGTACGAAGCAATTTGCAAACACATTAAAACAAAAACCTGTTGACACAGAGTGCTTAGGAATATGTATACCGGGTTTTTTAAAGAAAATATTGGTACCTGGTATGGATCTGTAGGGACCCGATTTTCTCTGATTCCAGAGACCCGATGATAATTTTCTCAGATTCTAGGGACCCCATTTTCAATTCTAGGGAACTGAAAACACCTTAAAAAACCCTGTGTATACAGTCATGGGTTTTCACATGTCCTCAATTAAAGATTAAACTGTGAGACAGCAGCAGTTACAATTTAATCATGAAGGGTTTCTTCCTCTTGGTGCTTTTAAATGTTTAGAAGGCGGTGCTGTTGTTGTTTACTATCCTTGACTGCTTGGATCATTTGCTCATCTTTGAATGTTTCAATGTGAATATTTAAAAATGTGCAATGCAATTCATTGAAATGTTTAGTTGCAGCTTATGAAAATATCAATTTAAGACACATAATTTTGGCAGTTTAACCGTCTAAAACAGTAGTCACTCAAGTCATAATTTTCAATTTTTAACATGCAATTCCTCTTTGGAGGTTTGTACTTTAAAATACACAAAATGCAAATCTCCTTACTCCTCTTTGTAGCTACGTTGATTTTTTCTCAATATATACCTGGCTTACATACTCCAGTTTGCATTGTTGAACCACCTCCCCAGCTCTGAAGCTGCTATAAAATGTGTGGCAATTTTTTTTAACAAACTGGTTGCTCCATTGTCTAGTGCAAAAGGCAACCAAACTTCAGCAGATCTTTAATTTCTTGCATATTTAGAGGCAAATCATTGTTAATCTTAGTCTGAGTTTTACTTCATGTTCATTTTCCACTTGTCCTTAGGTTGATCTGTACTTCCTGCTTGGAAACAGTTGGTTATTGTGGCAAGAGCTTCATTTTCATGACCAAGGAATATGAAGTGAAGGTTGGCATGCCATCAATAGCATTTTTGAAACTAATGTTTTTAAGATAACTGGCTAAGTGATGCAGATGGTTGAGCACATGTACCAAAGCTGGTACACTAGGTTCAATTTCCAGTTGAGTCATACCAAAGACCTGAACAGTAGCACTCGCAGTCTTTCCAGTCTTCTGCTCAGTGTTAACGGGTGGGTGCAATGGGAAGCTTCACATATGGTCCTGCCATTGACTTGCCACCAACGTAGCATTCACTACAAAAATAGCTATGCAGCTCCTGATGTAAGCAAGTGGAGATGAATGTTGTAGAGCACTCATGACACTCCCAAAAAATGTACAAAAAACAAGTATAAATGAAACTGAACTGAATTAATTCCAATTACTGACAAGGCAACAAAACATTCTGGCAAAATATCTTACATCTCTACAGAAAAACATTCTAACATAGCTGGATCCATCAAAGACCAAAACATTGTTCTACTCAGCAGGAAGGAAGGCGTCTGTGGTAGATGGAGACAGTATTTATAGATCTTGAAATCCAGTCACCCTCATACCTACAACCAAAGTATCCCTAGCTCTCAAGACATGTAAAATTCAGAAGGCTGCACAATAATATCCAACTTACAATGCCCAAAGCTTTGAACAAGGAAGGAATTCTCTGTGCAAATCATGTATGTCAAGTGGCCTGAAGGATTGGCAAACTAGGATGATGATCTCTATACACAAGAAAGAAGATGGGGGAATGCACTTACTACCAGGGTATTTCCCTCAGACTTCTTGGAAAAGTGTATACCAAATGTACCATAGACCAAATTTTTACTCACCAATAAATTCATCTACATTTTGAGATCATGTCAAAGATTTCCATTTTTCTTGACCTTGAAAAAGCATATATCTACTTGAGTCTTGCGTGGGGTGGGGTTATGGGTACAAGCATTTACAGGGTGGGTGCGAGAACCCACAGAGTTATGCATGTGGGTGGGAACAGGTTGAACTTGGTACAGGTAAGACACGGGAAAAGAAATTATTTGTGTGAATGCTGACTCAATGCATGTGAAAGTGACATAAGCAAGAAATTCAATGCTACAGAGAGCTTGTGGTACAAGGGTGAAGCATCATTCTCAAGTGGTTGCAAGAACACAGATGGGAGTTGCGAGATTGCAGTGATCATGCAATAAATACATTCTGCATCTGCAGGATGGCAACTAGCGCTGCTAATGAACAAGAGCTTAGTATGGATGGCCATGTTGTGAATAGCAAAAGAATAAATTTACACAAAGGCTGCCTAAAAGATTTCTCATTTTTACTTTACAGTGTGTTTTAACACCTTGGCTTCCGGCATACAAATATATCGTACTTGGAAATCAGCACAAAATCAAGCATATTTCAGTTGTCTTACCAGCTACATAGCTCTTCAGCCGATTGCACTAGAGAGCTGTTCAAACCCTCAAAAGACTCTGCAAGTCTACAATGAAAGAAAAAAAATTTATTTTTGGGTTTTGGATTTTTGTGAGTGATATCATATGGGAGGTAGGTTTTTGGCCATTTTGGCTCATGTTACCTGGCCTACGGCTGAACCGCTAGACCACCTATGTTCAATTCAAATGGCTTACTGGGCCAAAAAATCATGTTGCTATCTTAACCAGGGCCGCACATTTCATGACATATTAACACTTTTGGCATCCGACTGGTTTCGGGGATTTTCGGAAAAAAACGCCTAAACGAATGTGGCTTTGCACGGGAATTGTCTCCGGTCTGGTATGCTCTACAGACCTGGTAAAAGTCTCAAATGAGGCAGCAAGTCTTCTAGTCTGCACTCGGAAAAAAATTTTTTGCTTGGGGGGTGCGGGTTTTTGTTTTTTAACATCAGTCACAAAAAATACGCACCCCAAGCAAAAAAATTTTTTTCGAGTGCAATCTACTAGATTGACCGATCCGTTTGAGTCCTTGAACAGCTCTTTAGCTCAATCGGCGGAGGAGCTAAGGCGTTGGTAAGGCAACCGAAAACTGCTGTTTTTTAGGCCGAAATCGAAGTACGAATATATCGTACGC
>JGI24158J21664_10010179_pt1 | contig 12552 bp, 6 predicted proteins | sample Ectturendosymbi3_FD_21664 | JGI IMG/M metagenome (IMG submission 21664) | reverse complement strand
ATAATGTGTGGTTGTAATTTGAAATAAATAGCTTTTTAATCAAAGTCACAATTGAAATTTTCATGGGTACACATCTTTTTGGGTCACCCTGTATTTGTTGTTTGACAACATTCGCCCGTTGTCTACAGTTAAGATTGCAAATGATCTCGCAAAACTCGATCACTACGTAACAGCTTTATGACCCTCAACTTCAATAAAACCATTTATTTAAATTCTTTAAAGTGATGAGAAAAATTGCGGCCAGAATTTCAATCATTTCTACATAGTATACTCTTGATTTGGTCCACTGGTCTTCTATTACCACAATTACAAAAGGTGCAAATGTTATAATTAAAAAAGGGGAGATTAGTTAATCCTTGCCCCATACCCTGTCAACTAATCAACCACACCAGTTATAGCCTGGGCACGAGAATTTCTTGCAACAGAAGAAGAAATAAGCCTTTGCATTATACTTTGCACAAAGGTCGATTTTCTGCTGGGGTCCCCAATAAAACTAAACCGGGTTAAACGAAAAGCTAAATCCGTGAAAACAGAGCGCAAATAAAACGTTTGCCGGTCAGTAACTGATGAAGTGGCCACAGCAACAAACACACTTCATCCGTTCGACTCTTGGGCGCCCTCCAAAGAAGGGCGAATTTAGGCGGCAAAGAGCAGAGGAGGAAAAAACTAGTCAGCCTTTGTTTATCACTTAATTTTCAGCACTATGCATCGTCGTGTGTATCGATCAAAAACATAATGCTGCTGGAAGTTCTGCTGAAGAGAACTATCAAAGGTGAAGCACTGCGCCGTTGATTGAGAGTGATCTACAGAGCTAAGAAGTAAATGTTTGGAGAGAAGGTAAGATGTTAAAATCGCACAACAAAGATTAATCGATCACGCTGGCTCTCCTACGTGTAACATGAAAGGAATGCAAGCACCCAATTTTGAGAATGAGTCGTCATTAATACAGAGTAATGTTTGCCCCTACAGATGTGTTGCTGGTCGATCTGAAGAGCTTCCTGTGCTCTTCGGTGATCTTCTGCCAAAGGTAGTCGAGCTCGCTTCGGTATTGCTGCACCCTGCACTTCGTCAGTCGCGTCTCCATCACGAGCGACACCTTGCGTTGCCTGCGAACACGTCCTTGGTGAAATGGGATGGGCAGCTTGGGATTACACGAAGTTGTTCTTAAAATTAGTTTTAAAAGGCGATAAAAATAAACGCCTTGCTCATATCGTGCAAATTATTGCCTTTTGATACAAAACAACAAAACCTCGGAGGCTTGAACCTCGTAAAAATACTTCATCGTCTGACAATAAACAAGTTTCCGCAACTTGTTCCTGACAAACGGAGCAGTGATTTCAACCCAAAAAGAACCGAAAACTGAAAAACGCGCTGATGTAATTGAAGAATTTTCGGGACAATTAAAAAACACCACCACACAAAAAGAAGCCAGAGGACAGAAACTCGTCACAACCGGAAACGCAATGATCGGCAAAAGAAAACGGCTCTGGTATTGTAGATATTGAAATCTCGTTGCGATTTCTGTCTGCAACAAAATTTACTTGGAAGATTAGAACAAAAAGCTGCTTGCTATTTCTAACGCCGACCAGTTTCTCTACAATCGACAAAAGCACGAGCAGTGCGCGGCCGCTGCTCATTCACTCCCCACCAGGACGCAAACCGCTACATAAGCTTCGCCCCGGTCAAACGCAGAATGCGTCTGCATCATGCGTTCTATCCAGCGCATCAACACCGTTGTTCCATGGAAGAACCCGAACAGAGGTACTTCCCAAAGCATCATCGTGAGAGCTATTATACAAGACAACACGGAAAGACGCGTCTGTCCACCTACACTGCCCAAAATCTTTACTTTAACACTTTCGAAAATTTATCCAAGAAGAACGCGCGTAGTATACGAGCGCCAAACAAACCTATCGAATTGCAGCAGAACTTTGGCTCCTTCCAGCGTTTTGTACGACTTATCTTTCTTGCTTCTTACTTTGCCGCTTGTGATGATGTAGGGGTCGGCGCGAGGAGGGTTGGAGAGTTCCTGCGGGGGATGTGAAGACAGCACATTGGTTTCGTGATAAGGAGACGATTAACAGGGCTACACAAACTCAATCTAACGCGTCGAGAGATTAAAACAGCAGGCATGACCGTTGCAGTATCAGACCGCGCATAAGATGTTTTCATCAACCTGCCCGAAAAATATGTTTTTACAAATCCGCCAGATTGATACAGCCAGGTACGAGTTCAGCTCATTTGTGCAGACTTATAGAAGTTTCATATTGTAGGGATAAAGAAGATTTGTTTTACCTTGAAAAATGTTGGTTTCGTAGTAACTTGTAATAAAAACAGCCCGACATGCGAATATTACAGAACTAACAGCCGTACAGTATTAGCGCAAGGAACAGCACTGGTATCTGCAAAATAAGAAATCAGACTTACCTTCGCATTGTTAAGAAGCTGCATGAAGCTTTCGGGTGAATAGATATTCTGTCGGTTTAAACCTTCTTGTTTTGGTCTGCAACGTTACACAACTCGACTTTACCACATCAACTTCGACAATGCAAAATCGCCGGCAATCGAGCTTGACTTGTGCGTAACAGCTAACTTGAACGGAGGTTGGAAGCCAGAAAGTCAAAAATGTTGAACGTTTTTTCTTGCGTAAGTCCTAGATTTTGGAAAACATCTTAACATAGAAAACCACAAATATCTATTATGTTGTGCTCTCCCACCACCAGCCAACACGTAGCTGGCTGCGAATTAAAACCACCCTGGCAAACAACGACGGGCATTCCACAAGGGTTTCAAGAAGAAATGTTGAGGAAGTCAGAAATTGAAGCTGCTCGCTTTTCTATCACAGTGATCGTGCGTTTGTTCCATCGGAAGGTGCAGTAATTAATCAGCAAAGGACATACTTCAATATGGTTGATTCGGCGACAGTTCTTTCACAACTGGATCAACATTGCGCTGTCACTGAACTGCCATGTCGCTCAATCATGTATTCAACACGCCGTTAATTGTTAGAAAATTGTTTCAAACAAATCATTTGCCGAAAATACGGAAGTAGCAGGCGCACAACCTCAACCTGTTGTTACCGTCGAATACACAATGCGTGTGTTAAAAATGCGATGGATGCCAAAGCTGGCACCAACTGCTCAACTTGCCTGACCGATGCCTCTTCAAGCAATCGGTGAAGCGAGGCAATGTAACCACCGAAGCCCGGTGACGTTTCGTTGGCTCTGAAATAGCAAAACATGAGACTTGCCAACGCGTACGACATGCACAATTAAAGACCAAAGAAGGTTCGCAATAGCACAGAAACATGTCCCAGACCTTTTCCTACAGACTTTGTTCAAGAAACAGTGACCATTTCTCAACATTCCGCGTTTTTTTCGATAGGATGCAAACAACTCGGTTATTTCTATATCTACGTCAGTCGGACCCAGTGGAGAATGCAGACCAGGTATTTTGGGGGTGCAGTCATATAGTGGGGCCCCAAAAAAGGTCTACACGTGTTTAAATACCCGGATTCTCTATGACAATCGTTGGGCATCACATAAACGTGGCTACCTTTTGCAAGACAAGAAAGTAGCTATTTTTGTTGGTTGGACAACGCGATCTTTCAGGGATCACCACAGTTTAAAAGTGCCATGTATCATTCATTCACAAAACATTTAGAGGTTCAAAAAGATGGGACCCATTATATAGAAGCTACACAGTAACTTAAAACACTGTTGGTGTCTCAAACAATCTCTTATATCTACAAAATGTATTTAAAAGATACACCCTGCAGCATGCTGCGCGTTAGTGTTTGACACTGTTTTGAATATCCGTAGCGAAACCAGAAAACACATGTCTGAAACGTATTCCCCACCTGCTTAGAAGCAAAACTGTTCTTCTTAACACTAACAAGTGACAACAAGACCCACGGTAGGAGTCGAAAAAATAGGTATATGACAATCACGTTTCCAGATGAAGGTTGTGCAGTTACATGCACATGGAAAGCATATTAATTGCTGAAGCGACAATTCAAAAACAAATTTATGAAAGCCATTTGCTATGACATCACTCGCACTAAAGGTAACTCTGCTTGCTATCGTGAAACACAATCTCCTCATCGCATTATAGATTCATACTTGGCCTACAAGCATATCACCCTAAAATGCACTTAACGCCACTAATAACGATAGAATTTCAATGAAACTTTAATACCGTTTTACATGTTTCGACTCCTGATGTGAAGAAAAAAATAATCACACAAGACCAAATTGAAGAAAAGAAGTTGTGACGCTGTTCAACAGAAGCAAGACACCAACAACCCAATGTCTAGTGATTTGCACTACGCACATAAACCGGGCCTTTTTGCTTGTGAAGTGTCTATCTAAAAACATTGTTCTCACTTTTTCAGCCAACATCACCACAAGATTTAACAACCTAAAAACTGAAACTGTCCATCTGTGTATTGTTGCGAGAGACCACATACAGTTTCTTATTTCGTTATCTTAGGCCAACTTTATAACAGCGCAAATGTTGATTGCAACAGAAAGACTTAGTGGAATTTTGTGATATACATTGAAAACCCAGCGCTGACAACGCAGTTACCGTTTCTAAGCGAACTAGGGAAGTGCTGGATTTTTCCAGTAGTTGCAGTACCCGATAGCTTATCAGATTTGGTAGGAAATTAGTCATATTCAACAGTTCCTTAAAACTTCCGACCTGAGCAAGGCGACGCTAAAATCTGCAAAATCTCTTCAATACAAGGTCAGTTGCTTGCAAAAGCTGTCTTCAAGTTCGCCAGAATCTTGTCAGTTGTGAGTTTTCCATATTGCGTTCCTATTTTTACTACGACCTTTCCTTTCAAGGCTGCAATCAGGCAGTAAAAAAACTATTAACAAAAACAGACCAATTTTGCGTAACCCAGCGGCGAATCGAGAACCGTGTTGTGTTAGCGAAAGCAACTGCGTTTACGATGACCTGAGTAAGGTTGGGCATTGGAAAGGTAGCATTACCACGAAAAAATAGCATTGTTGGCGCTATTCGATATTTTTAGGAGCTGGGTAAAAGTCTGGCACGTAAATCTTGCAGTTCAACGCAATTTAAAACATTATGTGGAGTATTTTAAAATCTGTTTCTACTTCGATAGGCTCCACAAAGGGGCGCTTTTATATCAATGGGCGCCGCAAACGTTTGGGAAGGAAGTTGCCTCGAACTTCCCCCTGGATCCGCCACTGGTGGAACCTCCGTGAGCAAAAGAAAATGCCTGCAGGGAGTGCTTAAAATGCACACCAAGCAAACGTGCAGAAAAACGGCAGTGTAACTTGCTACAGTAGCAAAAGATTCTGCATCGAATCATGAGGCCAATGCCGGGGAATATACGCGTTTGCCATAGGCCTGCAACAGCAATTGGGGATCGAGATATGAAACAAGGAAATTGCAAAACATTAACATGCGCGACTCGTTTCTCAAACGTTAGCATCGAGTCAATGTAAAGCGTACCGTATGACTGCGAAGTTGTGCGTGAATGGCGACGACAATCCTTCCGAATTGTCCATCCAGAAAATCGGAGAATTTAGATCAAAAAACCTGTAAAGGAAATCTTCGAATATAAACTGAACGTGGCGGTCTCGCAAAAAATGCTTTTCCTTCACTTTAACAAGAATATCGAGCTGCCAATGACTTCTAGTTGAGAGAACGCTTTGAACTGTACCAGAGACACTATTCATGTTTTCAAATGCCCGGGAAGTTGCAACACTGAAAATGCATTACAATAGAAGTGGTCACCAACCGACTGTAGTTACACTAAATCCTACAGCGTCGTGTAGCAACAACGTCCACATGCCAGAGGCTGTCTTGGAAAGACCTTACATTCCCCCTTTTTTCTGGAGTGACGGCTAGCATTTCCAGCGCGCCAAATGAAGAATGCACGGAGCAGATTCTATGCAGGCGTGTCAGTTACGTTTGAAAAGCATGCAGTGTCGCGCTGTGGACTCCACGCACAAAATTGTTACCTTATCCACTTGACGCTGATGTCAGCCGCGTCTCTCCACGAGTATCTCTTTCCTGAAAGAAAGTTTGCATTTTCTTTTAGCAACATGCGCCAGTCGACGATGACGTGACAGTCGCCGTGACACTGACCCTGCTTGTTGCGAAAGCTTTTCGGAGCCGACCAGAATTCTTTGACGGTCTGAGCTATTTCGATGGCCGCGAGGCCAGCGACCAGATGTAGACGGCTATTGGCGATAGCTTCTTCTGTGTAGTGGATGCTCTGCGCCAACCAACATTAACTGGTGCTGGAGTGCGTGAAAAATTGTGAACTTAAAACAACATCGATTTGGCAAATACGCGAAGTATATCACCGAAAGGCACCATTGCCCACCAGGTACTGCACTAATCGTACATCGAATGTTTTATTTAATGCCACACGCGTCAAAGGGAAGCAAAGTCAGTTGAATGCTTGGATGCTCAGGTGGAAATCCGCAAATCAAAGCTGTTGAGCAGTTGGCGAGATTGAAGCAGCGAAATCACATTGTTTCTTCCCTCAGCTAGCTAAGCCTAGGTTGATGCGACAGAAGCGAGATTTAAATCCTTTTAAAAGAACTACCGACGTGATCGGGTGACTTGAGGATCGACCCTGATAGCCACATGACGAGTGTTTCACCAGCGTTTACGTTTATGCCGCCGGTGACGTTTTAAGCTTTCAGTTTTGACAAACGTAACTGCAACAGTGTTATTTGAACCGATTATCTGTACACCAAGTGCATATGTTCCGAGAATCGTTTGTGGCATAACTATATTCTAAAACTGTAGCGTAAAGTGTGCTAAGCATCTGCTCCAAGTCCATGCTACAGACCAGCTATGTCCAACCGCGGCCCGCATGCGGCCCAGTCGAAGGTTTTGTGCGGCCTAGTTTAGGTTTTCACTGCAATAGGTGTAACTACATACTGACAACCTGTCCTTATTTTGATAATCTTTAATTTGACATTTTGATGTACTGTAGGTTGCCCTCAGAGCCATTTTATCATGTCTTTTACCATTGTAGTTATGATTCGAACGCTTTCAGTACATTAGCTCAAGCGAACTTTAGTTTGCTAAGGTCAAGTAAGCCATTCAACATGAGGCCCTCATTAATATGTCATAAAATGTGCGGCCTTGGTTGAGATAGTGATATGATTTTTGGCCCAGTAAGCCATTTGGGTTGGACATAGCTGCTATAGACCAAGCCTGTGCAACATACGTAAAAGCCATTGGCGCGGCCTTTCAGATGTCCTGAAGACATACTTCGGTTCAAACAAAATCATGTGCAAATCTACTTTTCGCATGAACAGAAATTACAATGATGTCTGATTGTACGCCTCAAGTTAATAGCAAAAAGAATAGAATCAATTCTTGCGTCTCCGAGCAATGCATACTAGTTTTGATTTTTCACAAAAATTGGACAACTTCGTACTTCATTGATTACTGCAACGATTGATGCGATAAAATCAACGTTAAAAACACCAAGTCATGAATTTCGACAAGTTGATTGGCTGTCATGGCTGTTGCCATTAGTTACTGCCAGGAGTGCCAGGTTGGCATTTTTAATGTAAAATTCCAGAAATTTGGTCTTTTTGAAAAGCGGTTTGGCATGAGAAAGCGCTGTTTGGCATGTTTCTAGCTTTTTTTTTAATGGCACTGGCAGAAAAAAAATGTTTGGTTATTTTTGAAAACCTGGATGCTTTGAGCTTAAACAATTCGATTTTTTGGTATGTTTGGCATTTACTGATGTTATTTCGCATGTATTAATTAGCGACTGGGCGCATTTGGTCCATCTGAAGATGGCAAACCTGGGTATTCTGCACCAGCAAACCCGAAAAGCGTTACGCATGAACATGCAAAATGTGCTGTGGCAGCGTTCCGTTTGCTAATTACCGAAAAGTACCCAAGGAACCATTTTTCGTGCTGAACATCCCGTATCCTTACACTGTGTCAAAAAAATTCAATGCGTTGCGCAATTTATAGTAATTTAACAAGGGCAACGGACACCTTCAGAAACATCAATACAGTAAACAAAAATTAACACCCCGTGGCTAAATAACCTAAGATGAACTGCCCGAAATTTGGTCAACGTGCGTCCGTAGAAGACAATTTCGCTTTCCAACCCCCAAAAGACACTCTAGAGCAGTGGTTATCAACCTTTCTTCTCTTGTGGCCCATTTTCAGCGTTAAAAGAAATCTTAGGCCCACATAACCTTAAAAATTGAGTAACATTGAAATGTTTTTTTATTAATATAAACAATCCAGTAAAAGTGTCTTTATACTGTAATTATACTGTATAATTGGTTTTTATTCTCTTGAACTTCAAGGTCATGATTTAATAAATTTAAATTAGCAGATAAAGCATATAATTTCAGCCATACATTTTCCTTGGGGCCCACTGTAGGCCCAATAAAAACTCCAGGCCCATTTCAAAAATCCACAAGCCCACTTGTGGGCCTGAGGGCCCACAACAGGCCCACGTTGGGAAACACTGCTCTAGAGGAAATTTCAAGCAGAAGGGGCATTATCGTCTGTTTCCTTAGGTTTGCTGGCCTTAACGATTCACTCGCCACTAGCAAGCGCACACAACAGAGCAGTGGTGTAAGAGGCAGGGGGCCCAAGCGCACTCCCAAAAGTTTTGATTTGTTGAAAATCTGGGCAACATATTTGAAAATTTGGGTAAAATCCCTGAAAATCCACATAAAATCCCCAAATATCTAGGCAAAACCCTTGAAAATCTGGGCAAAATGGCGCCCAACGTTGTTTGACTTCAAAAAACGGCGCCCAACGTTTGCAGAAAAACAAGTTAAGACCATTTTTGGAGGTCACACCAAAAACGNTCGGCAAAAGTTGCACGACAACTTTTTGGGCAAGTTGGATAAAATTTTGGGAAATAAACTTTTGAATTCCCAAAAAATTGCTCGCTCCTACACCTATGCAACAGAGGAATGGAGGTGAAGCTTGTAGTACAGTCGAGATTTTGGACCGCTGAAAACCACCTGATACAGGTGGAGACAAGAATTTTCGATTCCCTCCACCTCTCCAACGGTCGTACCTGAACGACCGCATTCTGTCCGATGTCGAGAGCGTCACAAAGAAGTTTGCGTTGTCCGGGCGACAGATTCGTCCAGTCAGGTGCGATTATGTCTCTGTGCATCATAAACATGTAGATTGGACTTTGAGTGGCCGGAGAGTTTTGCCAACACACGCTAGGACAGGCACGCAACGCACAGGTCGGGTAGACGATTTTAGTGCTACGCCCCAGAGCGTTACGAAGCTATGTAAACAGCTCGTATATTTAGGCTTTGAAAAATTGATCAACTAACCAATGTTCCATACATAAAAACACGCCAGACACTCACTTGACATGGGGCTGCAGACCGGGCTGCTCCGTGTAATTCTAAAGAAACACGGTTGATGTTAGAACCGGCAACTGGGTGAGGTTTGCTTAGAGCTGGTCTGAAAGATTTTTTGGCATCGAAAGAAAAAAAACAGCATCCCTTAGGACAGGGGCTCCAACTTTTTGCACGAGGACCACATAAGCTACCACACAACAGTTCGGGCGCCTGACATCTTTCGTAACGTGATTGTTTCGGGATGTTACATTCTACCAAATCAACAAATGTTTCGGAAAAATATTATTCTTCCGTTATTGATGAAATGGCTTCGCGGGCCGGAATTGGCCGGCGGGCCGTAGTTTGAAGACCCCTGTCTTAAGATCAGGATTCGAAAAATTAAAGCTTTGCAGGAAAAAAGAAATCCGGAGGTGCGCATGACGCAAAGTCACAGGGAAAACATTGACAACGAAATAGATTCGAGCAAACGCAAGAGTGCAGTGAAATTACCACCAGGTATTAAATATAGAAACAAAGCGAAGATGTTAGTGCACGCGACTAGGTCGCAAGAAAAGCAGACACATGTGCAATATCCTCAAAATGGCGGGCTTTTCTGCCCAAGTACAAACGAATGCTTGAACTGTATTGCAGTTACGCAATCAGCTATTTCAAATGAAAACAAGTTGTTTTGACACACAGCAAGTTGTTATTGGAAGTAGAAACAAAATGTTTGATGTTTCTCCTCTTTCGAGATTCAGGATGATACATCTGATGTATACTTTCGTACTTTCGCAATACGTTGTTCTTAATACTCAGTATTCCGCAATATTCAATAACCAATTTTTGCAATGCAGGCAATAAATAAAAAAACAAATTTTGGAATTGCCAATTCCGATTGTAGCGACATTTTGACATTACCAGCAAACTGACAGCAATGCCCTTCACCCATGCTTCTTTGAAACTTGCGCTGAACTCGTCGTCTGGGTTAAGTTCGGATATTGGTTCGTCCAACTGCGAATGTATGTATCTGCACCATTCTGCACAAAGCAACAAACTTCACGTGGAAAAACACAAAATTGTCACCGGGAAAAGAATCACCAAAAGAGCCCGCAGTGCGCATTTCCCATATAAAGATGATTGGCCAGGGCCAGTAAGTTCTCAATGTACCTATTTAGATCACAGACAACAGAAGTGATATCATATAATCATCAACTTTATTCTACGCCAAATTAAAAACTGTAGATTTGCTGCAAGCTCTCGACTAATCAGCCGACTGGGCTCTGCTTTCTTCTCCTTGCGATGATTCAAACTTGCACATATCTGTATTCAAGTAACTAGTCTCCACAAAGGTAACGAAACTCCAATAGATTTGAACTGAATAAGATCTCAGGTCTGAGGGTGCGTAATTTTACGTGAAATTGATATCGTATCAAACATTTCGCTGGTTGATTCAACTTCGTCGCCTTCGTGGAGACCGGCTGCACTACTTCATTCTACGCTTAAGCCTTTCGTTGAAGTAGGAAGCGGTGTTGGGGGTGGGGGGCAAGCAGGTCGAGAGTGAAACCAACAGCCCTCCTGCGTTGTGCATACCTAGCGGTCGCGTCACAGCATTCTGCATTTAGCAACTAGCATCTTTCGCACTTCCACTAACATAAAATGCGGCAAGTGGTTTTCAAACAAATATCGGGCTGCAGCAAAAACGTAATGTTTCGCCCGATATTTTGTTTTTATAAAAAACGTTAGTTTTCGTTCATTTAGTACGAAACTACGGAAAACATCGGTAAATTATATATGTTAGATAAAGAGGGAATTTCTGGCTTTATTTACTGAAATCTTCCCCTGTTTAAAATTACTCCCTGAAGAAGTGTTGATTGCTGACAACGAAACGCCAAAACCAAATCTTGGATATTGCTTGGAAGTTATATGAACACATTTAGAGTGTCCCTGAAGCGGCGATACAGATTCCAGACATCCTGCGATACCAACCTTTCATCGCAATTTTGCCTACTTCTAAAAACAAACAAAATGCTTCGGAAGTAATGACGCTCATAACCCACGGTTATGTCTAGGGCCATTTTTATGACGTAAAAAATGATCATATGGCTTTGCTTTTCAGATAACACGACTTTACATGACCAAACAAACATGACTGAGGTAGAACATGTACAACAACTGCACGAAGAAGCATTACCAGCGAAAATACTACGCAAAAAGGATGGTAGCCCCATGGTTTGTAGAAATGAGCAAAACCTATAGTATGATTTGAAATTTGAAGCCAATTGAAAGCATGCATGGACATTGGTTTGTTTCTTTTGGGCAGCAAGAACATGCATTTTTAGGCAGTGCATTACATTTCATCCAAATATCTTGGTTCACCTACGTCTTTGCTAACATTTGCAGGATGCCCAAGTGGGTTGACTTTGCAGGATGCAGTTTAGACCTATGGATGTAGTGGTTTCATCTGATATTTTGAGATTGTTTCAACGGTTTCCTTGTTGCAGTACAATACAGCAGAGTGTCAAATATAAGGATTCACAGCACTTGTATGTGGTACTCTATGAACAGTAAGTGCTGCAATTCACCAAAAACTTTTATGACACATTTTATGCTACTCCATGTGTTCCATTATGAACTGAGGAAATCATAGTCACATAACTGGGATGCGAAGTTCCAAGTGTAGCCTATATTGAAGTCATCCACTTCCAATATTACATATTTTGCACAGAGGTTGAATCATTCTACTATACCAAGGTGTAATGAAAACCTATTAATCAGTATTGGGGAATAGTCCTTCAGTCCAATATCTGATGTCTTGTAACCTACCGAATAACCTTTCTGTTTGCTTAACCGCTTTGATTTTGCTGATTGTTTCCCTAACTAGGTGTAGTTAGCCTACAGGCAAAACTATTAACTAAATTAATCCGTCATTTTTGCTGCAGATTAGCTTGAGTAGCCTAATCTGTTCCACGGTAGCGGTTTTAGCATCAAACAAGTACAGAAAAGGTTGTCCAAGACTTGATACAAACCACCCAACTTCTTTTTCGCTCGAATCCCTTATTATCGGATTCCCAATCTACCTCTGCTAGTTGGATTCCCTGAATCGCATGTGGTTGAACAAATGCGCGCTCAAGCAGCTCGGTGAGACACTCATGGTCGTGCTTGAGTGATTTATGGGATTCCCAATCCAACGCGAATCCGATAACAGTGCAGTGTAAAG
>JGI24158J21664_10010178_pt1 | contig 12552 bp, 5 predicted proteins | sample Ectturendosymbi3_FD_21664 | JGI IMG/M metagenome (IMG submission 21664) | reverse complement strand
AACTAAGAAAATAAACATCAATATTCTGATTGCTAAGGGGGGGGGGGGCTTGAGCCCCTTCAGCCCCCCTCCTGGCTGCGCCTTTGCATGGCAACAAATCTTCTAATGTTCACTTCAAGTTACGATATTAAGCGTTTTTCCGCATGTGACTGCTGAACTCAGACATCTTGGCAGGCAATGCAGCGAGACAGTGACTGCTGAAAGCCGTAAGCACGGATGCCAGAGAGCGGTGGCATTGCCACTAACCCTGACGACGATCCCGTCATCCTCCTTTATTATTTTTGAGGTCAAAATTGTTGTTGGACAGTAGCAAGCATAGTTGGTAAAGATTTTAGGTTTTTCGTAAGTTTTCATTGCCCTCAACCTATTTACTGGCCCCCTGCCCTACCGCTGTTCAGGCGTCCCTGCCCACGACGATGATCAAGTCAATCCGCGCGCCACGATGAATGAGCAGAAATCGTGGAGTCAAATTGTTCTTGTTAGTGGGAGAAGTGTCCTCTAGGACGGTTATGTTTACAATGAAGAAAATGAAGTTTATAGAAAAATTCCAGAGAAAAGACCACGAGAATACATTTATCAACTGTTAGAGAAGATCAGGTTCCCCCTGACCGAAATTAAAGGTATTGTATAACGACGTGCGGGCATGGTCGATTTTACGTGCTAATCTGGAAGATCAGCTGTTGCTTTAGCTTCAAACCTGGGGTTCGCGAACCCCTAGGTACTTGGATGGCAGTTGAGTTTGCTATTTTTAATATCCTATGGGAAAATACGTGTCGATTGAAAACTCCGCGTAGATTTTGTTTGTTTTACTCATCCCAGCTTACAGGGGGTTCGGGTTGATTGTTTTATAACTTGGGGATACTTAACGGGAAAAAGGTTGAGAATCCCTGCTTCAGCTGAAGCATTGTCAACGCGGCAAGAAGTGAGCGTTGCAAAGGTCAGAGACCCCGAATACACAAGTGCAATTTTGTTGTAAAAACCGAGGGGGACAGCTTGGTGTGAAATCAATTATTACGAAACCTAAAGAGAAAAATGTGGGGGGACATAGCATATTATATCCCCACTGTCTGAAACAGTGGGGGGAACGCATCCCCGCCTATGTCCGAATATACCGATGTGAAGTTTCATTGGGTGCCAGCGGATTTTCTCGATGGCAGGATCAAGGGCGTGTTGCAACGTTTGCCTGGAGAAATTAGATACTCGCGAATACTGAAGGACAGGCGAGGAAAAGCCGACGGACGTCGCATTTACAGTGTCAAAACTGAAGCTTTGAAATCAAAGCCGATTCTGACTCGACAAGAATGACTCGGGCACATCATTGTTGCGAACACACTTTTACCGGCGAGCTCACTTACGAACCCAGCAACTACGAACGTGCTGTGCTGACTTTCTCGAGAGCTCATTCGACCACTCAAGCATTCGATGAAACAGCAGAAATCGTGTCACATGACCAGAAAAGTGAGCCGATGAACTCGCAAATGAACCAGCGTCATATAAAAAGGACCTATCTGCAGAGCCGGACTAAAGTGTAGGGGGCCCGGTTCGATTTTCACTGGAGGCCCCCTATGATGTATTTCATGACGTCATCGTTTGTAAAATTTATGTTTTCGCTGATTCGCAACGTTCTCGTTTGCTTTTTCCAGTAGTCGATTATGTGCCTGCCCTATTAACTCGATTGTTCACCGCCTTTGATTGTAAGCCGCACGAAATGGTGTTAAAAATTAATGTAAGCTGCTCTTGATTGTAAACCGCACTTGAACATAGGTTACCTAAGCCTCTGAGATACATTCGCGACGTTTTCGTACTCGTGCGTTTCCCGGATTAATGATGCTTACGCCACTACAACTGCCTTCTGTTGTGACGGATGTGCACGTGATGCTGAACAAAATTGAATGCAGAAGAAGAATTTGGTCGACAAAACGTAGCCAAGGAAAGATTGAGCGTCATCTATACCATTCGATAAAGTAAAGAAATAAAAATGTAAGCCGCCCTTGATTGTAAGCCGCATGAAGTGAAAAAACTTTATAAGCCGCGGCTTACAATCGAGTAAATACGGGTGCTCAACTGCACATACAGTTAGCTGCGAGAAGATAGTTTGTGTCTTTATGATATAAACACTACACTGTATTCTTATCAAGAAAAAATATTTTCACAGGCTAGAGAGTGACTCGGCAAGAAACAACATTCACCCGAACAATAAGCAGAAACCAGAGATTACAAACAAAAACACCGGAAAAATAACATGTCAATGTGGCCAGCCAGTCTGAGTGTGAAAGGTGCTTCGAAACTTATGTCGTGATTTTCACCTACATTTTCAGGTGCTCTGGTTGACGCCACTACGTTAACGTTGCTGCTCAAAAGCTTCGCTGGAAAAAAACGTTTCAGTCGCGGCGTTTTAGCTAACACTGCCAGATTCTTGCGCGTTTTTTCTCCTTAGAAACTTTGCCATTTTTAGCTTCTGATGGCATTACAGATTACAGATTTCGGCATCGCGCTAGCTAAAATTGCAGTGTCGCTTTCTGCTCTTTCATTCTGCAAATCGACTGATGAAAAACCTTTTCTGACGGACCACGCAATAACATGTGGTGTAAATGGCTTGACTAGCTTCATGTCAGAGTTGCCAACCTGTCTTCACCAATAAAGCCAGATCTTGTCCCAAAAAAAGCCAGATAGCAGTTTTAAGGTATTAACACATAAAATATGCATAACCAAACACAAAACAGACGTTAAAACTCGCTGGAAACATCGATACAATACAATTCAACTCATTAGAAGCATTCACTTTCCCCGTAATTACACTGTCGTATATTTGTTTCTTAATAATAAAATCGATCATTTTCAGGGCAACAGTAAAATCCTTTCAATATTTTGTGCATCCTGCATGCTTATAGACTCTTTTCAGAGGAGATTTGTAATGAATATGCAGCTCAGACAATGTTTTTCCAGATCCAAGCCTTTCCGACTGAAAAAAGCCAGAGAAAGCCAGATTTTGTCTGGCTTTTTTTAATTTCCAAAAAAAGCCAAAGGTGTTAAAAAAGCGAGAATTTCAAAATCTGGCTTCAAAAAAGCCGAATTGGCAACCCTGCTTCATATTTTATGATGTAACGCAAGAATAATAGCCATCCGAAGAAAAGTGCGTTTCCACCATACGGTCCCCTTTATGACGAAACAAAGGTCGCAGTTCGGCTGCGGCTACCCCCAGACGGCACAAGAAGGTATGGAATCATTGATACTAAACAGCAACCACAGCAGAACTAGCTTTGCTGCTAGCACGCAAATAGTAGGCCTATCGTTTTTGCGACATTTGTGCAGTAGGCTTGATGCACGAGTAGATGATCCCATGACAAAAGAACGATTATTAGGAAAAGTTACAAGCAAAATTAAAATATATTTGCATTGAACAAAACCGAAAATATTTATATTCAGCAGTGATTACTAAAACTGGCAGTAAGTCAAACTTGCAGAGAAAACATTAATGATACTTAACGCAACATCGAAGTATAGAGTTGTCTTCTTGTATCTCTTGAATCACGACAATTTTTCAAACGAATATTATATTTAAAACAAAGGAATGTCATCACGGGGGCCCCCTTGGAGCGGAGGGCCCGGGGCAATTGCCCCCGTTGCCCTTCCCCTTAATCCTGACCTGCCGATCTGTAGGTCATGCATGGCTTGAGTTGGTCCCAATCTCGTTAAAAACGTTTCTGTGAAAAGTCGTCGATGTGAATGTGAAAATAAACAAGAGGTTTTGTTTTGGCGCACGGTAGCGGCCCAGTAAATTACACCGTCAAAAATTGTTCAACGGCACGCCCAGATCAATTTTAGCAGTCAGCTTAAAAATTGGACCATTAGTGGGTCGAGCAATTTCCACTGCCTATGGCCCGTCATGATACGGACCTTCACTAAATAAGTGTCTGCGTAGTCTGCATCTGGTGAACATACCGCAACTCGCCCCATGTGCTGTGTACAACGCGAGTCTGATGAAAATGTGAACCGAGCGATTTAATTAAAACTTTATTCAAACCTACAAACTTGCGTTGCAAACCTATGACAAAACTTGAAGTGAATTATTATTTCGTCACAAAAGCAAAAACTACTACTTCCATTTGCATGACATTGACATATGTCTTCCGCTGACTTGTTGAAGTGAATAATAGGACAAAATTTATGGGAATTCTACTTCAGCAAGAGTTATGCACGAATTGCCTATTAAGTATGAATTAAAAATATATATAACATGCTTAATGAGACAGCACAGGTGTACTTTTTATGTGTCTAAAATGAAAATTTAAATTAATCATTTTGAAAGAACCCAAAGGAGGTTGGGCATTCGTGAATCTAACCACCAACGGCGCTGTAGTTCCCATGACTACGACGCTCAGTCTCATTCGTGCCAAGTATGAAGTGCTGGTACTGGAAATAAATTGCGCTTTCCCTACCGAACCACGCGAGGTGGGCTGTTTCTAAGTATGGATGAAAGACATTGGTGGATTGCAACGAAAATTCAAGAGACGTTTCAAGTAGATGAAACAGACAGGTAATGGCCTATTTCTGCTGAAATAAGTTTACCTGTGTTTTGTACAACTGTATCTGTGTACTGTTAACTGTAAAGTGTAAGTGTAAGTAAGCTAGAACACATGGATGACGCCAATGATATTATTTATGTGATAGGTGGATACTGTATACTTCATAAGTCATGACTGTGTAGGCTACAGCATTACTTTATGAAGATGACTGGATGCTGTAGTTGCTGGTGCGTTGTTTTAATGTTTTTCTTTTCAGCGATATGCAGTAGTAGAGGGTAGTATGCTAAGTAGGCCTTTCTATCAAGCTCCTGTAGCTGTATGTGTGGGATTTTCATTTTAACTTATGCAAATCTGCAGCTGCTTGGTTGTTACCAGAGGTGGGTCACTGGGTGCTGAAACATTAGTCGTTGATTAACAAAGTTAATTTTTCATTAACGATTTAATGTTTTTGTTAATTTCAAGAGCCATTGATTAACAAAAGGTAGTGACTACTAATACTATAGTATATGCATCCACCTCGCATGACACGGTTCTAATAAAACGTTGACTTTGTCACTCAAGTGGCACCAACATTGTAGTATAGCAGATGTGTTTAAGGTCTGCTATGCCAAAGGTTTTCGGTTCGGCTCTCACCTTGATGACTTCCATTCTGGTAGTACTGGTTGCACCTTTCAATTCATGAGACCACTTTTTCTTTGCTTTTTTCAATAGTTTCCAAACTTTCGGTTTAGGGGTTAGCATTAGCGTTAGCTTAGTGTTACTTTAGTATTAGGTGAGCATTAGGTTAGCATTAGGCTAGTGTTAGCATAGCATTAGGTTAGCGAATGCTAGCTAAAGCAAGTAGGCATTGCTTTGTGAATCCTTGTTTTTTGGAAGTTATGCTAACCTTTTTAAAATGCTTTGAAGCTCTACTTGTTTTTTCAATATCAGTATCAACCTGTCCCTTCCTTTCTATTAACTGTGGTGATTCTACCCATATCTTCAACTCAAGTACTGCCTGTGCACAAGTCACAAAAATCAGCACTCATTTAATTTACTTCGACTGAAGATGCCATATGGCGAAATTGATTTCCAATAAATAACATAAATGCATGCTGATTTTTGTGACTTGTGCACAGACAGTACTTGAGTTGAACCTCCTTAAAAGTGACATTTTGCTTGAACAACTTCTGTTCTTGCTAACTGCTGTTTAGGTTTTATTTGTTCTACATTAGAAACAGCATCAATATAGGAGCAGTTATGATAGCTGCTACCTTTGGTGAAGCTGTTGTGCTCTGATGTGTTTGGCCTCTCTTTTTACTTCTTAGGTACTTAGCAATTTTTGTGTTGGAAAACCTTCTTATTTGTTTTTTGATTAATTTTGTTTATGATGTGTGCAATCGTCGGACAAACGGTGGGTTCTCATTTTTGCAACTGCTATTGTTATGATCATGAAAAATGTCATTATTTATTCTACACAAGGTTGTTTTCAGAACAAGTAAGATATTGTAATTGTATTTTGAAGTAAGTTTAGTTTCTTTTTTCATGCAGACTCATGACTAAAATGAGGCCACAACCATTCCTTGAATTAGACTACCATATTTTTCAGACCAAAAGGTGCAACAGATTATAAGGCGCAGTATCAAAATTGAATGCTAGATGTTCTTTTTTCATACATGAGGCGCACCGCACCGGATTATAAGGTGCATTAAATGAAGCAAAGCTTAGATACTGTAAGTCAAACTGTATTGAACTCTTTCACAATAACTACGGAGTTCCTGAGTCGCCACTGGGAGTTTAATCTATCATTATATAAGAGGGAGTTTAATTTGTCACACACATGCCTAATCCACTAGACATGAATAGAATAAATAAAAGTTGTGCGCATGTTTGATTCAGTGTGCGCCAATGTAGTCAGGAGCCTTGCGGAGTAGTACAATATATGGTATGTGCTAGCTACTCTCAGAACCACATAGGCTGCTCATTGCAATTGTTGTTGGTTCATTACATAACATGATGGTCTGTTTACAAAAAAATTATAACTAACAATTAAATAAATAGCACCATTTACCACATACGGTTGTTTCTAGATGGGAAAGCACAACCAGATTCATACATTAGGCACACCGCATTGTAAAGCGCTCTTTTGATTTTTGAGATAATTAAAGGATGTTAAGTGCGCCTTATGGTCTGAAAAACATGGTACTTTTTATGAAAAAGTCTTCCTTCTTTGCTGGAAATAAGTCACTTTGATTTGTATGATGGTACATATGCCACTTTTCAAATAGGGGTATTTAGTTGATGTTGAACTTCATAAAAGTTAAATACTAATTATTATCAGTACCAGTACCAAAAACGAGACAAACTAAAATATATCAATAAAGTTAAATATCATCTTTCAATTAAACTTAAAGGTGAATTGACAAAGCAAGAAAACAATCTACAAAATTTTTTGCTTGGAAGATATTGGCATGGGTGCAGAAAGTTCAAAATAGGTGGTCATCCTTGATCATAAGCCACAAAAAAAGTCAGAATTAGCCACAAAAAAGTCAAAACACCTATATCACAGAAATATTTTTTTAAATCAAATAGTAAAAACAGGTAAGAAACGAAACTGTTATTTGAATATATATTTTGCATGTATTCAGAAATCCACATCACCAACAAGAAAGGAAATTATACTACTATATCTTTTATGCACTCTTAGTTGTTCAGTTCATTCAAGAAACGCAAGACAACTCACAAAGAAAAACAAACAAGCAGAAAAGGCTTATAAACCATAAACAAATGAACATTATAGCAGAATACTTTTCATATTAACACAAGATCCAATCATTGTCGATAAATAATATGCACGAACCTGGGTAATGTGTTGTACTGGGCACTACAAGACACCATTGTTGTAAACAAACATTTAAAACCACCTAGCACATACATAGACAATGATGATGTATATTGTAAAAAGGATATATGTATTAAAAACACAAGAAGAGGAAATTAAATAACTCTGAGGAGTGTTATTTCTCCATTGATACACTGCAAGTTCTCAACTGCTAGCACATTTTACTGAAATATGATATTGGTTATGCTAGGACACCTGTTATAAACACTATGGTTTAGTGGAGAGGTGCCTTTTTGAATAAATAAAAATAAAAAAGTAAGAGAAACGTAAAAAATTATATTTTAATGGATGCTAATTTTTGAAAATTAGTGTTGGATGGAAATACTTCTAGCATATAGATCAAACAATAAGAAATATTTGAGGTTCAAAAAAGAAGAAAGAACCAAGACTATGAGTAACTTCAGATGTGCATGTTCACATCAATAATCAAAATACAGTTGATAAGTTCGATTAATTTTTGTGCTTTTATTTGAAAGTATTAGATTGAAGATCTAGTATAATTGGATTGATCATTCTCAATGTTTTTAATCTCATATAAGCTATTAATTTTTGTCCAATGCATAGTCTGTGTCTGGGAATACTGTACTCTAGGGTGTTTTGTTGCCTAATATTATGAGTGTGAATATTTTTCAATTTAACAAAAACATCAAATGATGCTGGAAAGTTGTTGTATTCAAATTTGTGGATCAATTTTCCCATCTTTAATTTGTAAATATTGTTTAGTTTTAGCAAAGGTTGATCTCTGTACAAAGAAAGGTTGGTATCTGAAGCAGATAATTGAAATAATTTTCTTGTGAATAATATTCAAAGTTGAGAGGTCACAAGTGGTTTTCTGGTGCTTGTTTTGCTTTCTTTGTGACATGGATCATGTGGCTAAGTTCACTATAAACTCTGCAGTGGTTACAAATCATTGGTAGCATCACACATAAAGTTCACCCTTGCACCCATCCCTTAATGCTAAGAACAAGGCTTAGGAAGTCTACAAGTACTGTTTTCCAAGTCAACGTTATAATTAAAAACAATTGAACAGATTAAGTCAGAGTTCAGTTTTGTGTAAATTCTTGATATATGCCTAGTTTGGAAGGAACTCTTTAATAAAATATGGTGGCAGTTGTATCACCTATGATAATGCATGCAATTCATCAAAACTCAAAACTGTTTTAAAAATCGAAGTAAGGAAACACATAATTACTCAAAACTCTCTTAGTTAAATATGGAACAACCAACAAGCTACCTAAGAAACATACAAACTACTAAAATTTCTTAGTAATTTGTAATAGAGGCTCATAGTTTTGTTAAACGTAATAGAAACAGGGTCATAGCTTCTGGTAAAAGCAAAAAAGATAGCTTGTAACACACGACATTTTGTTTTGATTTACATATACATGGTGTGTTTATGGAATTAGCTGATAGTGTGGAATATCTTGGTGCAATAATTCATACCTCAATGTTGCATGATACTGACAAGTCTGACTTACATGGGAAAGTAAGGTTCATTTATTGTGCATCCAATAAAATATGATGTACTTTTGCAAGTTGCTTAACTACAGTAACAAAGTTTAATTTCATTTTCATTGCATGTTAATGTAGGTTTGGCAACTTTTAAAGATACTCATGTAGGGACTCATAGTCATGTGTGAAGTGAATGCATGTAGTACACAGTAGTGGTTATTTGATGCAAGTATTCCATGAATGTGAATGCATAGCAGCATCATGTACACTGAATCTCATGCCAACCGTATGGTCAAATTTCATCATAATTGATGCATTTTCTGTTCCAAGGATTCAAATTGAAAAATTTATTATGCTACAGGATGTGAGATGCACGCCAAATGATAGTTTAACCAAGCTAATGCTTTTTGGAAGTGGATATAGCTTATTTGGGGATAAAGAACACCTTTCTTACTTTGTTCTTTTTGTGTTTCCCTTGAAATTCTACCATGGTTTTGTCAGACATGTGTTGAATGTTAGTATGTCATGTGTATCACATGCTTTTCATATGCTACTTGATGTGCACTTCATAAGATAATAGTTTATATTATCTAAGGGGTTTTGAGATAACCATGCTAGTTTCCTTTCCTGTTTTACAAAATGCTTCCATTTGTGAGTTCAGTAAATGCTGTTGATCTCTGTTTCATTTCAAATATACGCACAACCTAACATATTCCTTTACAGGTAAAATTTTATATTTTTTATACAATTTTATTATTTTTTTGCTTTACAGGTAAAATTTTAAAACAGCCTGTTTTCATACTTCACTGTGTTATTTCACTTTTAGTTGGTATAAAAAGTTTGCGGATTGATTCAAACTCTTCACGTGTGTGGAGACTAGTTACTTGAATATAGATATATTCAAGTTTGAATCATCACAAAAAGATGAAAGCAGAGCCCATTCAGCTGATTCCTTTAAAGCTTACAGCAAATTTAAAGCTTTTAATAGTAGTTGGTATAAGAAGTTGAATTGCCATATAGTTTTAGCAAGATAAAATCTGTTTCAATTTTGGTGCTGAAAAATGTGGCAGCCTGAAGTTGGTGGCAAATGTGAATAAAGTGGTAACCAGTAGATGGTGTCAGAAATAACAAGTCACTGCAATAAACGCAACAAGCAAAAATTCACTTATCCCTATATAAGAATAGTGCAACCTTGTATTGATAGAGTGATGTCATGGGTGAATTCTGTTTATTGCTGGTTGCATACCTGTTAGTTTAATGCCCCAGATTAACATCTTTTGCTAGTGCCTGCCTCAGTAGTTCAAGGCAACACAGATACTATGACTTTGACAAAAGATTATTTGTGGCTTTTGCAACAGTTTTTATTACAAAGTCTTATTGATGTTGATCTTTGCATATAAAATTCCATGCCCTAATGTTATAAAAATCTATGAAATTATTTTTACAAGATTTTTACCTAATTTGACCATTAGTTACGCAAAACGTCAATTTTTACTTCAACAGAAAAAAACTTATCCTGTCAGTTTATGACAGAACATGAAAAAATCTTTTCATTTCTCCCAGTTTTATTTTTTTACAGCAATGTGTTTTGTTTGGCATTTGCATTCTTAAACTACTGTTGAGCTATGGTGGTTGTTTTCTGTTCAGCCCAACTGCGTTAGAGCAATTCCTTTTGGAAGCCAGCAACTTCGAACTTTTGAGTGACTTTCTTTCTGCAAATGGCCTGAACAAGTTGTTTGTGTTTGGCAAGAGACCAGATGCACGATCATGGATTGTGGAAGATCTTTTCATAACATCAACTCTTATCAACGTCAAGGTGCATCGTGCTTTTTATTGGAATTGTCATTGTAATTATGTGTGAGTGTAAAAGGTTATTTGTATAGGACAAGTAATCATTGGTAAATTTGTAAGACAGCAAACATTTTAGATGGCACAAGGTGTAGTTTTGATATTGCATTTTGTACAGATAATGATGTGTTTTCGGTAGCTGCTTTGCAAGTTTACTGTAAATGGAAACCGATTACTAATATATTTTATAAAACCTTCTTTGAAAACACTATTGAAATTAACATATGGTTTATAAAACTGTTAGTTTGCTGCATTCCTCTGTTGCTTTAAGCATGTACTGCAAAATATTTTGCCTGCCATGCACAAAAAAACAGCAAATATTGATAAACACTGAAACTAAAAGACATTGATAAAAATCCTAAATACTGATGTGAAATTGATCAGAGAGTGGCTCAAACAAAATACTCAAATCCGTATGAGAGACATTATAAATAAACAACACTGATGTCTTCTTTTTACATGTATTGCCAAATTTACAAGAGGCTTTGTTTATCACTAGAAATACTAACATTTGTAAGTACTGCAAGCATGTCAGAAAAGTTTTTGAGATAAAAGTATATTTAATAGCATTTGCTTTCTTGAATATATGATAAGCAATGGTGCCTTGCAGTGTTTTATTGACAAGATTAATTAGTTGCCAACATAGAGAGGCACTTAAGGTGTCAGTTGGTCCAAATCTGATTTTGACCTTACAGTCTCTAGCTATGAATCTGCAGAAGTTAACCTTAAAGTTTTCATATCATATAATTAATGTTTGTAGTTTTTAGATAGGATTTTTGTTTGAAGGGTGATTTAAAATTGTGCTCAATTTAATAGTAGTTTGCAACTATGATGGTAACATCTTGGACTCTTTAAATTTCTTATTGTGCAAGCAACATAATAACATACTAGAGAAAACACTCCAATAGCATTAATGACCTGGTTATGTATTTTGCTAAGTCATTTATTTTCACAGGGTAAATTGTTTTTATTGTTTTCATGTACGTAAAACTGGCATTTTGCATCAGGTGACTTGCATTTTAAATTTTTGTACAGGACAGAAGTACTTGGCCTGAATTTAAAATCTGCTTAAACTCAGTACCTTAAGAAGATTTAAGTTTGCAGTTTGAAATCCTGTGGTGCATACTTTTGCATTTGAATTTTGAAATGCATAATGTCCTCAGTAATACACAGCCACATTTTGTGTAATTTGGTTTAATCTTAATGTGCACTTTCATTGTAATGTGCAGGGTATTGGATTGAATGATTTAGTTTGTGTCTTTTTTCTGCGACCATCTTCTGATCGCGAGGTCGATCAGTCTCAGATGCACAAACAAGTTTTTTGTGGAGAGATTAAGAACAACCCTTTACACCATCTTTCAACTGTGCTCTCACAGGTTTGTGTGAATAAATGTACCAATTTGTAGCTTTGGCAACTTGATTTGCCAGAATGCTTTTTACTGTACATTTGGTTCAGTGCGAATATGTTGTTCAATACGCTTAACATTGAAAGCTGTTGAATTAACGATCACAGCACGCTTATAACACGACAGTCAATTTTCGTGTTGTTTATGTCGCCACTTGTTATTGATGTTGATCAAAATATGTATGGATCTTTTTATGTGATTTCAACGTTGATCTTAGTTTTAACTTTTTCAATTTTTTCAGTTGGAACCATGTGATACAATTTACAACGGATACAATTTACAACAATTTTTGATACAATTTACAAACAATTTTGATACAATTTACGTGACACAATTTACAACAATTTTTTCTTTTTGTTTCATATGTCGACTTTTGCGCAGGACTGAAGATGTGTAACACACGAAACTAGTTTCCTTACGCAATAAATTGCGATAGATT
>JGI24158J21664_10010176_pt1 | contig 12554 bp, 6 predicted proteins | sample Ectturendosymbi3_FD_21664 | JGI IMG/M metagenome (IMG submission 21664) | reverse complement strand
TGACAGAGATCTTGTCTGCAGTAAGCCCCTCAGTGTTCAGCTGGAGTATGTTGGGTCGTAGGTCTTCGGCAGCATTTCTGCTGCCGCGCCCTGGCCGTTTGATGACCCACCCTCTGCCGAACACATCCAGTACGGGTAGCAATGGTTGCTCTCAAGTTGACAGATTTAGTAAGCATTTCGAGAAATGCCGCAACATGGAGGGCCACGTGAAGGCATCTGTCTTCTTCCCCGTCGTCTTTCTAACAATTGAAATCTGACACAAAACACCAGTAAAAATCTTAGCAAGTTTGTTTCGGGAGTGGGCATGGCCAGGGACGCCGGAACAGCGGTAGGGCAGGAAGTGTCGTAGCCAGACCGAAAATTTTGGGGGGTAAAATGTTTGATTATAGGCGAATAACACTATTTTGTTTGGAAAATTCCCTCTCAAAGCACAAAATACTATATGTTCTTAGAATTGGGGGTGACATGGCCCCCTAAGCCCTTTGGGTACGCCTATGAGAGCAGGGCGGCAGTAGAAGAGTTGAGGGCATTGGAAACTTGTAAAAAATAAAAGAAATGTTAGCAATTATGCTTGCTTTTGCACAGCAACAATGTTGACCTCAAATAATAGCAGAAATTACGGAAAACCATTCAGAATTTTATGGGAGCTCGAATAGCTGCAATAAATGTGTTTGAAGTCGGTCTTGATAAACCATAAAATTACCTGTGATTCTCTTATGAAAAGCACCTCCGTTGTTTTGTTTTTTTTCAGTATTGCCTTTTCGTAGCAACCAAAACCTTCTGTGTGCTTCGTGGCGCCTCATGATTTCTGTATTTTCTTGCACACATGTCGACGATGTGTGCAAGCCAAATACGTAAAAAGGTGATTATCAAAAATTAATAAAATACCAACCGCCAAACCTTGCTTTAAATTTAATGAAAACAAATGCCTGTCACTCTCAAGCTAAATATCTCGCAAAAACATTTGAAACCTTGATCAAAAAAGTTTACATGCTTTTGTGCGCCACTAAGCACCCCATCCTACTTGCTTCGCCGTTTACATCTGAACCTTATGTTAGAATGTCGTCTTTTTTTCTCCGACCGCCGGATTCCTGTTTGATGACGAGTGAATGCCAGGTCCGCAACAGTTTTTTTTCTGGAAGGAATGATTGTAACCTGTTTTACCTAACAACTAAAATTTTTGTGGCGCTTTCAAAACGTTTTTAAAACTTTCGGTGGGGTCAGTTTCCCTCCCCCTGATGAATTATGGACCTGATGAATGCAGTTATAGCCAGGACCGTAATCACGGGGAGCGCAGGGGGTGTCAAGCCCCACATAGAAAAATATTCGCCCCCCCTGGAAAAATGTGTTGGACATATTTTGAAACTATTGTACATAGTTCAAAAATATTTGCCCCCCTGATGTCCCAAGCTGGTTACGAGCCTGGTTGAAGCTGGTCGCTGCTTCAGTGTTTGTCACCTCTCTGTGTTGACTGTGTTTATCAACTACTGTAACAACTACTTCGCTATTATTATTGCACTGGACACTTGAATGGTCAACACTTTGGAGCTTGAAAATGGAACGTAACAATGTACATTATAACTGAAAATGGCCCACACCGATTAGCAACTTTGTTCATTACCGGTAGCTTTCTACAAGTTTTCCCTTTTCCACTTCTCCGGCGTTGTTGTCCCTGCGTCTCAAGCATGCAGTGGATTGTGTGGAAGTCTTTAGCTGGTACCACATACAAACAATCAACTTAATAAGCTGTGCTGCAGGATCTTTGCCCTTATGTCACATCTGCCGCAACGGCCTAGTTTGCATGTCAGTGGGTTTTCAATTAGGCAACATTTGCTGCTCAACAGCGTGTAAAAAGTATAGTACAGTGTTAGATTCTGATTCTCCGTATGAAAGGTGGAGAATTAGTCTTTCCTGGCAGTTGCTGCCTGCACCTCACTTTTTAGATTTTCTGTGTCGAAAAACAAGCTTCCGTTCTTCAAGTTCGCCTGGCCGACTCACATTTTGAATGGCACAGATCTACTGTACTTTCTGCACATTTTTCTGTTTCTAAATCTACACATATCATCTACTTTAAAATTTCGCGGTTTGATCTACTTCAGCAGTAATCAAAAGTATTTTCACTTCCAGTAACTTCCGTGTTTAAACACTGTATGGTCAATATCCTTTTTGCAGTCAGCTTGTAAACACAGAACATTTGTTTCACAGCAAACTTGTGACAAATCTCTTTTCCCTAAATTCAAAACCACTCTTTCAGGCAAGGACTTAAAATGGTTCTCTAATTTATTGAAGACCTTTCATAGCTGTAGGGTAGTTGCATCTATTCATGAAAATAACGGTACACTTAAAAGAACAATGATTAAAGCTACACATCGGTTTGGTTCAAAGACCTCTCAACAAAACGAAAACAAATTCTGGATTTTCGTCAGTTGTGCACGTCCGATACTTCCGCAAAATCACAGCAGTAACCGCTGCACAAACCACACTGCAGCCAAAAACTTACGTTGCGACTGCCGCACGCAAGGTTATTATACTTCCCGTGAAGCAGTTCTCAGTCGCCCGACTCAGGGACGACCTGCTCGAAGCTTAGGATCAAAACAGGAAAAGGAAAAAGCCTGTTCGAACTAAACGATCACTCCCACCAGTCGTTAATCATGACCATAAACTAACAGTCAGCGACTATTTCCACGAGCACTGCTTAGCAGAGCATTCTTCTCACTTTCGCATTGCAGTAGCTCTCACCTTGTTTTGCGTTTTGCTTCACAAAGTAGGTTCCACGACACAGGGTTCCGTTGGTAGCGCGGCAGCAGCATTATGCAACAGATGAGAAAAAATTAAAACAAACCAAAAGCAGTGAAAACAGGATGCTAATCGGGTTACTAGAATCAGAGAAATCGGGTCCCTGCAGGTCCATACCGGGTACCTGACATTTTCCTTTAAAAAAACCTGCTAATTCGTTTCACATCGAAGTGCTTGTTTGATCAGCGTGACGCCTGCTAGCGATGACGTCAGTGCAGCTTATAGGGCGCCGTTCGTAAAAAAACTATATCGGACAGATTGCGCAAAGATAGCTAAATCTGCGTACAGATAGCAGTTTTTGTGCTAAATCTGTCTGATATAATTTTTTACGAACGGCGCCCCGAAACAGCTCCACATTCGGTGAGATAAGCAGAAACTCCTGCATAAAATCTTTCAGAATACAATAAATTAACAAAGCAGAGTGAATTTTAAAAACTCCATTTTGTAGGTTTCAGCACCTAAAAGTTGTTTATTCTAGCTCAGTGTTTCTCAACCTTTTCAAGACAAGGACTATTTTCGGACCAGTATAAATCTATGTGGTCTCAAGATAGACTAAGAGTATACGAGAATGATGCAACCACTAGTGTTATTTCGACTCATCGCCCGCATAATTCGGTTCATCGCCCACATTCACAGATTGCAATGAGAATCTTGCCTCTGAGTTTGTTTCACAGGTTTGTTGAAATAAAGACCTGTGGTCGTCAATGCACACCTGATGTCGTCTTCTGGTTGAAGTTGGTATCGATGCCATGGTTTTAAAAATAATTATATCGTTGAAAAACAGCTTCACAGCAGTATGCAGTTGAAAAAAGAAAAAGAGCTTTTGTCGCCTGCCGACACAGATCAGAGAGATGTGGTTCCATTGTCTGGACATCCACTCAAAATTAAATCTGACTCTACAGCTGTCGACTTAGCAGCTCAATCTGCTGTTCAGCAATGCAATCCATTTCACAATGAACCTGCCGCTCTGGCACCTCAAAGAGTTTCGCACCCAGCTAAATGTTTTTGATGTAATTGTGAGAAGGGATATATCTATCCATCTCGGAAAGACGCAGTAAGGCGCTCAAGAAAGATTTGACCAATGAAGCGTAAATCAATTTCTACCTCTTCTGCAAACGCGTTTAATGTTAAAAACGCAGATATCCTTCCACTTTCAATTAGATGGATCCACAACTGTATTTTACTTTTAAATGGGACGATATCTCTAACACATCTAAAAGTATTTTGCCTTTTCCGTGCCTGGAGCTGTTTAGCTGATTCAAACGTACAAAAAGTCACCTACGAACATTTGGCAATCAACTTGCTGTCGATGAATCGTTCAGCAAAGTTATGGTTCTGTTCTTTTAATAACGCGCCGGTGCCATTGCGTGGGCCACTCTCTCCAACATCTTTCCTCATGAGCCAACGGATGTTCAAATGAAACAAACGTCCACTGTGTCCTGCCCCCTTTTCTTGTAGTATGTTCGGCAAGTGGACAGCAAAAGAGAAATTGTTCCACGTAGTCCTCAGTCGCACAATATCGCACGAACACCATGAACTGTGCATCGTTTCCTAAATCTGCAGTCTTCCTCAACAGTCTTCCCAAAAATAAGATTTCTTCTTCGCTTTGCAGCAGCAATAATTTGTTTCAGAATATCGACTGAGAGTTCTTGGATGCGCCAGTATATGGTGCTCTAAAGAAAAACCATAGCTAACTTATTAGCTACGGCAGGTGTGTGCAACCTGTAGCCCGTGGGCCAAAAGTGGCCCGGGAACTGAAGTTTTGTGGCCCGCGGGGCAAAAACCTAAATTTTTAAAAAAGAAAAATAGTATGCTGTTTACTTACCGTTATGACCACATCAGTTCACCCGCACCTGGTATTTACTTTATCCAAACCACATTGCTCCACAAACAAGCATTACGGTTGTAAATCTATTGTCAGCCCACTGACCTGAAGGAAGTATCAGGCGTGTTAGCAGATCGTGGCCCTGGGCGAGGTTGCACTTGTGCCTGGTCACGTTCGGAAAACCCGACTAGTCTTAACTAACGAAATAGCGACAGAACTCTTCAATCTCAGCGCCCAACCGCAATTATGTGAACTTGAGCCGCTATGCTGTCCACACCTTGTGGAACAATGGCGATTTAATCAAACAAACACATGGAGAACGCAGGTTGAGGGTATTGCCAATCTTCAGTGGGCGGCTAGCGATTTGTCTAATCCGCAGAGCTTGACACATGCAGCCGTGACCTGTGGACCAATCTGGTTATGTGTATTTCACCCGGCAGTGCTGCACGGTTCCACACCCCTGAGCTGCGGCATCGCTACACATTATCCTGGCTATTTTCACGGCTGCTGGTTTGACCAAGCTCTCTCCTGCTGTGTAAGGCGGTTTTGCTCTTGCATTTTTCCAAGCAACAGATAAATAAGCACGCACTGCTTTATTATGGGAGTAGGTTTTTACTCCTGAAGTAGATGGACGATAAATATGACTTCACGCTATCCGGTGTTTTTCCTCTTTGAAAAGCTCAAGGCTTTTGCCAACATACTTTACTCGATGGTTAAGCTTCTTTGAGAGATCCGTGAGCAAGGACTTCTAAGCATAACACGAACTGTGGCTGGATTTCATCGTTTACCACGACTGAACTAAATCCAAGTTCCAAGTAGTTGTCGTTATACGCAAAACGCCTGCTTTCGTTCAGCAATTATAAACTAAGACGGCAAAACAAACTGCAGTTTATAACATCTTTAAGCTTATGCTACTGGACCACATTGCCTCAAAAGTATAAATCCTGTGGAACAGCAAATTTTTGACTTTTACGAACAAAAACGTCGATGGTATAAAGCTGATACAGTTATTATGGTGTGAGGGTATTACAGCAAACTTGTTTGCCCCAAGTGCTTGCGGACTCACCCAGAGCCTTTCACGGACTCAAATGAGTCCACGGTCTCGGGTAGGGAAAAACTGTTCTAACTATAGTCTGCTCCTTTCTTCATCACAGACCAAGCGCTCTTAAAATAAACATCACTGTATTGCAAAGTGCGACAGTAAAAACGATGCTATAACATTAATACTCTTTGCTGTGAAAATAATCTATAAAATCACAGTGACAAGGTCATTCGTCAGTCATTGCTTCCATAGCGATCGCATCTAATGCTCGCAATTCCTCCTGATCGTTGCCTTTTGTTTCGACAAGACCGGCTCCAAGGCGCCAAACGTGGACAGCGGAAGAAGCAGTGGCAAACACATGAGGTCGCTTAGTGTTAGCTTGCATGTGATTGACAGATTGGTGGTTGCCGTCAGGTCTGCGAAAAAGCTTAGCGTCAGTCTTAAGTTCAGTGGTCATCGAGTCAGTGCACAAAACGGGACTAAAGCACGTAGCAGGGCACGGCAAAAGCTATTTATCGTTCATTTGCAAGCTGTTGCTTATTACGGATTCGGATATTAACACTGGGAAATTGCACACGCATGAACATTCCCATACAAAGCACGATGTCAACAAGAAATCAGCAATTTCTTTGTTAGATGCGAAATTTGTGACATTTGAACCGTTTCAGCGCACGAACTTGCAGCTGTTCACAGGTTTAACGCGGACATGGATTGTTCAACACAACTGCACCGCTACCGCACAGAAAGCTCAGTGTGCAAGGAGACGGGAAGACAATAATAGCACGCCATGCGAGTAAAGACAAAGCTTAGTGCGGTTCTCACCCGGTAACGTCGCAGAAGGAAGCGGCGCGCGAAGTCGTCACGTCACAAGCCTCGACTCGACCACGTGACCCAGCAACATAGAACAACGCAGGTTTCGAACGCGACCAAAAAGCGCTGTACAGGTAGTTGACCATTCGACCGCCAACCGCCTCCTCGGGTCGGATTTGTCGCAAAGGCGCGACCTGCAGCGAGTGGTAGACTCTGGACAACGTAAAGCGGACCAAATTTTGAAGCACTGCAACAGCTGGGTGACTACGATTCCAAATTACGGTCTTATCACGAGCGAAATCTGTGGAACAGCTTGAGAGCGCGACCATCAGTGCGCTGTCCAGCTGTGCTCGCCAGCACAAGATGCAGTCAGATCTTTTCAGTTTGTTTGAGTCACGGTCGCTGTGGGAGCGTCGACAAACAAAACCGTTGAATGAAGTACTTCGCATTCTCTCTTAATCACAAGACTAAGTTAATTTGAATTAAGTCACGACAGACGGGGTTTTGTTTGTTCACGACCCCAAATATGTGCGACTCCGGCGTATCCTTGCTATCGTCATCCTGCCTTGTGCTGGAGCGAGAAACTCGCTGAAGACTTCCCGAACTTACGACCTGGACCGATCGCAGCCATCGTCATACCATAAAGCAGTCTTCACTTCAAAGCCAAAATACTTCTTACTTGCTTATGAGCAGCTACTTTACGGCAGTCAATTATTCGCACCCAGAATACTGAAGACACCGCTGCTAAATACAGAACTGCGAAAGGACCAGTCATGTTTTAAGCTCAGCACTGAAACAGATATCAGCAATAATGTTAAGACATTCGTCCATAGTGTTGCTGCTACAGGGAAGGTTTTTGGTGTCTGCGGCGTATGCCTGTAAGGCACCAAACATGCGCGGGAAAGCATGTATCGAACCGGCACCAAATGCAACGCACCAACCTGCACGTCTGGTCTGTGGCGCAAGTCAGGAAGAGGTGACGATGGTAAGGAGACCAGTCGATCGAGTACACGGGCCCAACATGTCTCTACAGTAGAAATATTATTATATCAGAAACAAACGTGCGATAGCAGCACAATCTCTATCCACCAGTATTGCTCTTCATTTAACTGTCGAATGTTCCCAACTCGCCACGTTTTGCTCACAAGTTTTTCACTGTATTATGTTCCAAGGTGCCCGGAAATTAAACACCTACAGACTTGCATCACTTTTTAAACCCAATATTTTACCTGCGTAGTAGGCGAAACATATTCTGTGATAAGATCGTAGTGTCTATGTGAAAGGATTCCTTTTAACAGACAGTAAACTAATTCTTACTTGAATTGCGACTAAAACTACAGTAAAAATATATTATAATTATTACGTTTCGTACACATTCTTCTAGTGCCGAATTTATACTGATGTTAAGTGAAGCGAATCTCGATGTTGGACAGCAGACTGTCAATGCTTGATCAGCGTTGCAAACTCTTAACAGTATTATAGAAGACTTGCATCGAAGCGACTACATATACGCTTTCTGTCGCAGACAGTAGCCATTTTTATGTCGGAGGTGAAGTGACCGGTGAATACGGCCTTGAGCTTGAGAGCGCTTCTGCGTAGTTGTGACACAAACTAGAAAAAAAAACGAGAAAGTTGTGCACAGAGCAAAGCATATCCATTACCTCGTAAGTGAAAACGACAGGATTAGGATCCGCTCCGTCCAAATGACATTTAAGCACGCAGCCATTTTCGCAACCAACAAGCAAGTGTGAAGAGGAGGCGATAACGGCGACGACTTGTCGGTGGTCATAGTACTCGTCCGGTACCAGGCAGGAACACGTCACACCAACAGCGCCGTTGCCTTTGATGCCGGCACGTCTGAAGTGCAGCGATTATTTTCATCAATTGCAACATAAAAACTATTCTGCCTGCGTAAAATAAAACGCATCGAAATCAACTACAAATCGTGGCGGGGCAATTCAATCTGTTGTATCAAAACAAATAGCAGAATCTGTAACACCATTGGTTTGTGGAAGGATACCACACTGAGGTAAGGACAAAAAAGGAACGAAGTGATTTTGTACATGACTTAGATGTGAAGAAAGCTTACTTGTTTACCTAGGTAAACAAGATCCAGTGATAGTCAGCATCTTTTCAAGTTTTATGGCTCCAGAACCTCTTTCCTGCAAGAAAACAAGGAGTTCAGTGCACCAACTTCTTTGACGAGCATTACCGCTCATAAGACGAACCGCACTATTGGCGCTCTCTCTTCGTTAGTTAGAAAGCAAGTATCACTAGCACGCAAGCATCTGAACCTAACTTGCACGTGTTTACTGGAAATGCGGTTTCACAGTGTTCCCGAAGGTTCTCTTGTTCGGTGGCATCCTACGATCCTGTTTACGAGGAGCTGGNAGCTTCACTACAACAAGTCACTCAGAAAACGACGTTGCTTCGCGCGAGATCATCCAAGTAACCTAGCACAAGCGCACACCACGAAGACAATGCAAAAAAGCATCAAACTGCTTCGGATAACGCCGTTTGCAAGCTTTTAAACAGATCAAAAATAAACGTGGTTTTTACTTAACCCGCCTAGCAAGTGGGAAACACTGACACAGCGAAGTTAGCATATACCTAGCAAAAGGTTGGGTCTCATACATTTTAACGTAAATGTTTAAGCAGGATTTTTTTCAACAGTCAGACTTGCAATTTCTTTCGATGGGCGCCAAGTGGCGACCAATCTCCAGAAGCGCAACAATTTCGTTGAAACGCGAGTTTGATAAACCCACGTGTAATCCGCAAAACAAATTTTGTAATGCTACTTTGAAAAAAACTTGGTAAGTTTTGACCGTACCTCTCCGCCCGGCGCATGCAGGGTGCACCCATTGCAAACGGAGATAAAGTGATGCACTCCTTACTCCTTACTTAAGATGCACTCCTTACTTAAGTAGAAAAGGACTACAAAAACGGTAGAGGATTTGGCACAATGTTCTTATCAGTTTCGCCCAAAACGGTAGTGACTGTGACATATTTTACGAGTTAAAACATATGAATCCTGGCGGTGATATACCAGTAACTTTACAATTGCGTAAGAGACACATGTTAATTTTGAAGCAACACAAGTTTTCACAAACTTGCAGGTATGTCAACAGCACTTTACCTGCAACCCGGCGTAAATAATTTTTAAGTAGTACATATTGATTCCCAGGCCGAAACCATCAACGAATGGATGAAGAAATGCTTTCACGCCTGTTCGTTTTTACGCTTGGTCCCACGAACGAAGATCAACGACACACGGTGATACTTGACGAATACATTTCAGATTGCGTCGATTTAGCTAGATGTCGAATGAAAAGATTAAAACGAGTGAAAAAAGTCTACAAAATACCTTTTTGTGTCTCCACGTGATTAGATTTCCGTCAGTACCAGTCGACAGCAGCTTTAAATACCTGCGTCAAATTCATATATTTAACGGCGGTAAGGTGGAGCCTGAATTTACGCTTTTTTTGTGGAAAGGTCCGCATACTTTTCGGCGCGATCCTAAAAAATGGTTCTAAATCATCGCGACTCACACATTTCGTGAGCAAATTTTGTGGAAAATATTCCATAATTAAATATGAATTTCATGATTATTGACAGTTAGCAATTTTCTTGCACAAAATTGTGTGAAACTTAGGACATAAAACAGTAAATTGTTGCATTTATTCTGTCTGATGAGAATGACAAATTTAAAATACAAATTATTTCGCAACGCAGAGTGAAAGCGTCACTATTTCCGGACCCCTGCTTTAGTGGACCATGTTAAAACCGGAGGTAATGAATCACAACGCTGACTTTTATACTCGAAGACAGCTTAAGACAAAACGCATCAACTCATAAAAGTTTATAAAATGCAAGGAATGTACCGGAATTCCGTTCCGGCCGGAAATTAGTTTAATTTCAGTGGACTATAAAATTGCCAGATTTTGACGCGCTTGTTAGAGAGGTAGACAGACGACACCATTCCCACTAAAATGGAAACTTTTTTACTGAGTTACGATACAATATGCCCCGACAATATCAAACTTTGTTACCTGTTAAAACACAAAACCTTATTGTAGCATTTACATCTCATTTATACTAGTTTACATAAACAATCCATCTGCTCCCGATCCCACCAGCCGTCAAATATTTCAGAAGCTGATGGGGCCCTGTGAGTTTGTTTTTTTTTCTCTTAGACGTTTCGGTCATTTTTGCTGAGACATTTCGGTCATTTGCCTCACAGTTGTATTTAAGCTCGGCGTGACAATGCGCATTAGCCTATATTTTCGGTCATTCGGACCGAAATGACGTAATTTTTTTTCGGTCATTCAAAAAACACTTCGGTCTATGACCGAAAAACAACCAGCCTGTGAGTCAAACAGTTTGCTCTCAAATCTCTTACTTTGAGTGTTTCAGTGCATTTTGAACCAAATCGCAGCTGTAAAACAATGCATAAATGCATCTCCGGTTCTTTCCGGCCAATTCCGGAAACGAAAATCTACAATCCAGTACATCCCGATCAAACACTAAACAAACTTGGAAGGTGTGCTCTTCCGAATAATTTGAAACGAGTAGGCAAAATTGAACATAGGAAACCGTACAAAATTAAAACAAGGCTGGCAAAATGGTGGTATTGTTCACAAAACGGACGAACTCACTTAGAATATTCGTGTTCCATCCAACACAGACTGGTAACTGGATCGGCGTGGGCATCTTCCCCATGCGCTACCTCGTCTTTTGCCAGGTCCCAGATCACCACTTTGCCCGAATGCAGTCCGGCTGAGTACAGAGCAACCACTGACTGAGCTTACCCGCTTGGACATTTTGTTCACACGAGGAAACAAAATGAAGTTAAAAACAAGCGGTCGATAAAGACCGTCAGCGAAGCAAGAAAGGCATGCACATCAGACAACAGTGAGGCACATGGTTTATTGTATCTGCATACTTCGGCGCATTAGTAATGACTGAAAACTCACTTACAAACCAACCCTCTCGACGGTTATTAAAGGATCGTGGTGATTGCAATAGCCGTGAACTACAGACGCCAGTTAAAAATTTAAACTGAAGGTTCAGATTTACCAGCAATAAATCCCGGATAACGAGGATGACACGCTACAGTTTGCACGCTGCTTTCCAACTCCAACTTTTGATCGCATCTGTTTGGATCCAGCCGCGGGCGATCGAGATTCCATAGACATAAGTAGAACCTTAGCACGAAGGTTAGTTCCGTAAAAACTCATGACATATGATCAGGGTTTTTTAAGGCGTTTTAGGGACCCGATTCGGGTCCCTAGAATTGAAAATTGGGTTCCTACAATCAGAGAAAATCATCATCGGGTTCCTAGAATCAAAGAAAATCGGGTCCCTAGAATCGGAGAAATCGGGTCCCTACACGGTCACATCGGGTATCTAACATTTTCCTTAAAAAAAAACTGCATATGGTGTAATTTTCCGAGGCATTTCTTCACACAGTTCAGTAAAACTTCAGCTGTATGGCATTGCGCATGAGAAAATTGCACCAGACATGGGGTAATCGTAATTATCAATCGTAATCGATTACAGTTTGAGTAATCGTAATCGACTGAATTGACCAAAAATGAAATGTAATCGATTACATTGCCAATTTAATCGAAATCGACGATTACTGTCTCGATTAAACTTGGAAATCTTCACCCTACATCACTGTGCGATGAACCACGGTTGCGGTGGCCGGGTTTCCTCCTTTGTCATCGTTTGTTACGGTTATGTTTCAGGGCAGGCCATTTCTCCGTCTGTGGGCGTTAAATCCAAATAGTCCAGGGGCAAGCACAGTGTTTGTAGCGAATTCTCGCTTTGTTGCAGCTACCCTTCCTGTTGGCCGCCAAAAGTAACGCAGTGGGTCTGGTCTAGTGAGACGTAGCAACAAAACAAAGACCTTTGCTTAAAAACGGCTTGACACTTCAGCAACAGAACAGCGGGACATTACGAGGAGAGGTGTTGGTTTTATTTATATACAGGGTGTCCATAAAGTCCTGCACACATTTCAAAATGTAATTGCGAAGTAACTAAAGTAGATAAAATCATACAATTTTTTGCTAAGTGAAG
>JGI24158J21664_10010173_pt1 | contig 12555 bp, 8 predicted proteins | sample Ectturendosymbi3_FD_21664 | JGI IMG/M metagenome (IMG submission 21664) | reverse complement strand
TTTGGCTCGTGAAAATTGATCTGAAGATAATTTAGTATCGCAATTTCATTGTCTCTGTAACTATACATGAACTCTGCTGTGTTCGGAGATGTTGTTTCTCTGTTGCGTGAGGCGTTACAGAAATTGGAATGTATCACCAAATGCTTTCATTTGTAGTTTTGTGCATTCGTGTCCATTATTCCGTGCAGAAATAATTATCGTTGACTTCTTGATGTAATGTCTTACGTGGTTCTATTGACGAGCACTTGATAGCACAGAGCAAACAAGCAAAAACTGCTGTACGACATTTCCGTAAAGTACGTGCAACAAGCAAAGGAAACGGATGTTTCACTTTTGCATAATGACATCTTTCGAGCAATGGAACATTTTCTCCAGAGGATGAACCAGACGTGCTGTTTAGAAGGGACAATCAGGTAGAGCTGCAAATTATACAAACACAAAGTAAAGATCTAAAACACGCCAAAACGGCATTTTCAAAATAGGTCGTCATTTCAGGTATGCCATATTTTCTCTGAATGGCTATTACAGGAAATTGTCCAAAAGTTTCCTTGCAGCAGAAACTACTGGTTAAATATAAAACATTAATTAGCATTCTCGCTCAGCGCATAGAGCTTTGAGTTCAAGGTTTTAACGATCAGTTTTGCCTGATGTGCTGGAACAAAAGGCAATATTGAGTTTCCCACGATTGTTTCAATAAAACTCATCAGCCATTGCTAATAGGTGATGCCTTTGAAAAGTAAACATCAAACCCAAATTTGTTTTTTCCCTAGTCTTTACAATTAGTGAAACATTCAACACTAAGTTGTAGCAAGGAAAAATTCTAACAGATATTTTATTTCATAAGTCTCACATAAATTGTGCATTAATTATGGTGGATTTAAACGTCTTCGAACAAACGACATGAGAGAAAACAACATTTCCATGCTCAGCTTGCATTGTTTTGAAAATAACATTTTGAAGAATAACCGATGATGGAGTGAGAAAAACGCAGAGAAAACTCAAGTTTCCCCTACGCGTTCTTGTGGTCACGTTTCTCGAACATAAACAGGAACGAAATTTCTTCCTTGGTTGAAAACAACAAAAAGGTCGCGTTTATCAAGAAAGAAAAGGTCTGGATTCTGCAATAAATTGTATGAGCCTGATCCAAATAGGTTTGCCAAGCTTGTCCTTTGATAAGTTTTCTGTTTTCTTACAGGAATCAAAAACTGGGTTAGATGAGTAAAAAGCGAATGAGATCTTTTTCTTTTTGTCACAAAGAGAATACAGACAAACAGATATTTAGTATAGACGCAAACTTGCTATACGTTACTGCGTTTAATCAAGTTTGTCACAGGGAAGATCTGCTGAGAATTTAATTGATAAGAGACTGTACTTGTCAGCAAATGCATGGTGAGAATAAAAGCGCAATTTGGTACAAAAGTTGAATTTGCTTTTATATTGCTATCTTTTGCCAATCTACAAGATTTCTTGCAAGCTCCCAAATGCTGTATTCCAGTTGCTTTTTGAAAGCAAATGCAGAATATACAGTAAGTTGCGTATTGTCAGGAATATGAACAAAAGTCTGTTTTCCTTTGAGATTGGGGAGGACAGAACACGACTGTCCCTGTAATCCCCTTTCATTTTTAGATGCCGTGAAACGCTTTTCAAACAAATGCCCCTTTTCTGAGAACGCAAATTGCTATAACCAGTTTTTTTGAGATTCCACGTCTTCGGGCTGCCGCACTTGCTGTCTTGTGAAAGTCAAAGCTGCGTAACAACGCGGAGCAACAAGACAAGAGAAATGTTACTGGAGGAATTGAAGAATATAACGATGGTGTTTAAAAAAACGGATTTGTACAAAGTTTTCGACGTTTCCTGAGTAGTTGATGCATTTATGTTGTTGGACTTCGACATTATATTATTTTTAATTTTAAAAAGAAAGTCAGAGAAGTTTTTCTCCCCATATGGTACGCACCATACAGCAACAGCTGTCTTGTTTCTTAATGAATTAAGTGTTACGTGTCATTAGTACATTTCTTCTGTGTCACAATACACAGGAAAAGTTCTAAATTCTCTGTTTCTTAAGACACAAGCTTGGATGTTTTCTTGTTTCGTTCCACCACTTGTACGAAATTATGTTATAAGAACCTGGTTACGGACTTTTCACAGCAGATGATTTGATTATCTTGAACTTTTTGAGCTTTGTCTTATCTTGAATAGGAAAATATTCCTTTCAAAATAACAGAAGTCCAGAAAGCAAGATAGACAGGCATGATGTTTTATGCAAGCGAAATATTTTCACTTGAAGCAAGGATCCTATAACTACCCCAAGGCACTATCACAACAAGAATGCAGCTGCTACAGTTAAATATTTCTTTTGCTTGTCACTCTGATTTACTCTGTGATGGTTTACCAGCAGTTGTACTGCAAATATCTTCTATTGTATCAGCATCAGGCTGTTGACAGCTCAGTTTCAAGTAGTGCTGTCAAAGTATTTAGTCGCCATCTTTGGTATCTTACTTTAGAAATGGTTCCACTCTCATTGCTTTGCTGCAAGTTGAACGAGGTGGAGAATCTAGAATTGGCAGATTGCTTGTTAGCTCTAAAGACAAAAGAACCAGTCCCCTTTCCTCAATGCCAAAATAGTACTGGGTATGGTGAGCGAAGCTTCACAGAAAAATATTGACAGCTAGCCTACTTTGGCACACTTGGTTATCTTTACTCTCTTGAACAATGATCATTCTTTTCTGGTTAAAGACAGGCCTGTAGCCACGGGGTGGCATTCGGGGTCATTTCCCCCCAAGTTTCTTTTGTGCACCCCCAAATGTTGTTGTTCACAGAAAAGTTTGTTTTAAGCATAGAATAAAAGCAAAAATCTTGCCCCCCTAAAAATGTATTGTGCCCCACCAAATATTGAAACCTGGCTACGGGCCTGGTTGAAGATGTTCTAAACTGGTCAGACCCACCAGTATATCTATCACAATGCTCTTATCAAAATTAATGCCATTAATATGATAAATAACTGTACTGAACGTGGTGTTAAAACTTAAATCAGATGTGTTTGCTGCAGCGAGGTCTTAGCGACGCTATCGAAATTTCGTACAAGTGGTGGAACAAGACAGAAAAAACATCCAAGCTTGCGTCAACCAAGAAATAAAAAATGACAGAAAATTGACATCTTTTTGCTGTTCCAAGTCCTGTGACGCAGAAGAAATACAAAAGCGACAAGTGTATCGTGTTGATGATTTATTAATATTTTCATTGTCAGCATGGTAATTGGAGGTCCAGCCAGTGGTGAAGACAACCCAAAATTTTGGGGAGCAAATGTTTGACTTTAGGCAAACAGCAGCACTGTTATTTAGGACGCCGTTTCTCAAAACACAAAATGACTAAATATGCTAAAATTTGAGGCGCATGGTTCCCTGGGCTCCCCATGGCTACGCCTATAGATCCTGCACTGCTTGTTTTTCATGAGAATTTTGCACATTCAGCTTTTTTTAAGTGATTTCACGAATATACGTTTCATTCACCAAAAGTGGTATTAGCAATACCACCAAGGCTTGAAACTTGACCAAGAAGAAGAGTACAGAATACAAGTTTAAAAATTTTTGTAAAAAACACAAATTTTTGATTTATTTCAGCAAAAATCAGTGCAAATGGAAATCGCTTAACCTTTATAGGTCTTTCTGATAGCTTTAATGAATAGCTGGTATGTATCTTAGTAGGTTTAGGCAACAAAATCATGTTCTTATTCCAAGTAGTTACCTAGTTACCAATTATGGCCAAATTTCATTATGTGCAAGTTTCGCCCTCCGGGTCAAACTTAGGGAGTTCCGTTGCACCCCTAAACATCAATCAATTGCGAAAAAATTTTAAAGGTCTCATTTTTTACCAAAATGCAACACTTTAACACTAGGTAGAAGTTTTTTGAAAAATGTCGTGGTCTCCTGATGCACCCTAACGCAGAGCCAAATGATGTCAAGCAGGGACGTAGGAACGTCGGTAGGGCAGGGGGGGGGCGGAAAAAAAGTTGAGGGCAAGAAAACTTATGAAAAACAAAGAAAATCATTACCAGTTATAAGGCCCGTACCTATGAGGGGCGCAAAGGGCTTAGTCTCCCCTAAAAAAATTTTGCCTCTCCCTGAAAGAATGTTTCGGATATAGTTTAAAAAATTTGGTCCCCTCTCTGTAAACTCTTCGCCTCCCCTGGTGTTCCAATCTAGTTAGGGCCTGCCAAGTATGCTTGTTACAGTTCAACAGTAATGTTGACATAAAAAATAATGAAACAAATTATAGACAGCCTGTTTCAATTCGATCTTGATAAATCGTAAAATTACCTATGAAAAGACCCCTTTGTCCCCGTTGTTCCTCTTCGAAGGTCAGGGAGGCCATACCGCAATACCACCGCTCTCTGACGTCCCTGCTTGCCACTATCAGCAATCACAGTCTCGCTACATTACCTGCCAAGATGTCTGAATTCAAGAGTCACATGTGACAAAACGCCTAATGTCGTAACTTGAAGTGAACATTTGAGGATTTGTTGCCATGTTATTAACACACGAAAAAGACCAACAGTGAAACAATTCGCTCGCAGGTTTGGCAACTTACCCCTGCAGACAAATGAGTGGACATGAGTAAACTGCAAGCTCAGCACTGCATGACACCAGAACAGTGAACCTGGCTCTTATGCAGCGTGAGTGTCGTACCGGCAAATAAACTGTTACTGTAAGAAATAAATCGATTAATTGGAATTGAGCTGCTGACGTCAAATTTTTTAGAAAGTTTTGGTTCTTAGTCCCAATTTCCAGAGAGGGGTAAGTGCCCGTTTTGACCCCGGGGCAGATCCAACCAATAAGGTTAGAGGAGCGATTTTAGTAACATTTGTTAGTCAAGTCTGATTACGGGTTCACTACTGTAAGAGAGATGAAGTATACTTCACAAGTTCACAACACTTCTGTGACAAAACAGTGGATGACAAAATGGCCTTGTATTGCAAATGATGTTTTCCGAATTGTACACATCATGGAAAGTAAGGTTAATTTGTGGGTTTTAAGTGAAATGATCGCCTCAATGGCCCCCCTTGGATTCGCCCTTGCTTTGATTCCCCCTGCGACCGCCCGTGGTTTTGACGTACCACGAGTTCAAAACTGTTTGCTTGAGTTCAGTGTAAAAGCACACCAATAGCCATAATAGACATTCTTTTCGCATTTACATGTCTAGCAGCAGTGCTGAACTTAAAACTAATAACAGAAATTATAGAAAACCATTCCGAATTTAGGTGCGGGTGAAAATCTGCAACGAATTTGTTTAAAAATGATAATGATAAATCATGAAATTACTTATCATACTGGCATGTAATGGCACCTGTTCCCCCGTTGCCTCCCCCTTTCAAAGGTAAGGGGGGCAGTGCCCCCGTAATGCACCTCCGTTCCGGTGTCCCTGATATCAAGTTATTGCACAGCAAACAAGCTCAAACCACATTTGCCCGGTGCTCTACAACAGATAAAATACTACGTCTTTCATCATTATTGACTATGCGTGGCAACTAACATTCACCTTGTGATGCATAGTGGTTAATCATTTTTGCCACCTTGCGTTTCCTTAACTGACCACTGTAACATGTACCATTGTCTGAGTGAAACGCGTAAAAAAATTAAAAAGTAATGGTGAATCAGCTAACCGAATAGCGCATGTCTTTTCAGGATTTTCAAAATATACAGTCGGTTTTTGGAATACTGAGGTATATCGTTGCAGTGTAAGCAAGAAAATGTTTGAAACATGTTTGTCTTACAAACCCGGCTTGTAACACGACGTTTAACAGGGTTTTTGACTTCACCTGTCAGTATTTCCAATGCGCTGGGCACAAGTAAGAAAAGCTGGGAGCGGTTGACGCGAACTCAAATCGCGAAATTTTTCATCGGATTAAGATTACAAAAGCTTTGTTGTGACATTAGATGCCACCTGTTGCGGAGTTTGTATGTAGCGCTTTTGAGGCTAAATTAAAGGCTGTCGAGCGATCAGCGATGGATTCTTGGTTGTTCATTTGCAATTGGATAAACAAAGTGGTTTGAACAACTTTCTCGTTCGTAACGAAAATCCGGAAAACGTTTAATACACCATCAGTCAAAATGTCATCCTGAGAATCCATCTTACCCGATACTTCAGTAACTTTTGCACAGGACACTTTCTGAGTCGTCGACGTGTTGTTTTTTAAAAATAAACTCCAGCTTAAGTCCGTACAGAACAAAGACACATGAGTGACGAAAAGAACATCTTCGCATGAGGTCCAAAATGGACGCAACAGCGATAAATCGATAGAAATCATCTATGTTTATCTTATTTCTTCGCCCACAGCGAAAAACCGAATGATGCGGTTCAGGAAAGCGTAATCTAGTTGAGGTTTCTGTACTTTTGCTTTGGAAAGATTATAGAAAAAAGTTTCGGCCACACTTCAACAAGGCTAAGGATATTGCTGTACAGCGTGATTACTTATCAGGCAATAGTTTACACAAGAACAGAAAGACTTCTTCGAGCAACACGAAAAGTTGAGCTACTTCCACAACAAAAAGATCACATTGTGAGGATCAGTAATTATGTGGCACCAGTTGATTAGATAAAAGCCACGTCTTGCTTGGATGACCATGTTCAAAAATCTTACACTAGATATTCTAGAATTCCGGCGGTCGGATCCTCCAGTTTAATATATCTTGTGTTATCAGTGTTGCTTCGTCAAAATTGAAAATGAAATAGGACCTGCACAAATCAATTATTAGCAAACAGTATTCGATTTACAAGCATATTTCCCATATAGAGCATCCTGATCTTTCTCTTTCCAGTTGCATTAAAATCTGATAGAAGTCAACAGCGAATTGATGTGCAATCAGATCATCCTTTGTCCTACTCTGTTTGCTATAATGAAAGGGTCTGAAACGCAGGTACCTCACTTCACTTGGGGTCTGATTCCTATACCAACTCAATGGTAGATTGCTCTGCACAAAGTTACTTTTCTCCTGATCAGTTTTGTAAACAACAAGGTGTGTAGTTCTATCAAACTCCTTGGATGCATCTAAAAATGCTGAATGAACTGGGGCCCATTTACTTGCATATTATGATAGAACCGGTTTGAATCAAAACAGGTGTATGGCTGTACCATCTCGAGGCTTGAAGCCAAAGAGGTTGTCATACAAAAACATTTTTGAAGAAATAGCGCAAATTGTGAAAGGGGTCTGAGACACAAGCATTCTTCTCGCACAAGTTCCTCTCAATACCTGTAACGATGACTAATGCATTTACACGCGTCATTCCACCTGAGCACACGCCAGAGAAAAGCTCATTCATGTGCAAATGCAAAAATGCAGCGCAACCCGTGTTTACACGGCTACGTGTTTGAAAAGTAGATGCTGGAAAGATTTTTATCGCAGAAATATACGATTTGTGCTTCATGGTTTTTCAAATTGAACTTTTTCTCGTCTTACACATTTTTATTGGGTCGCACAAACATGGCACCGTGACGTGTATTTGCAAATGTTGTTCCATTACTGTTTAGTATGTAATTGAATTGAAACAATTAAACCTAATCCATTCCTCATCATCATGTCTTCGTCACGGATGCTGACTTCGTTCAAGTGAATTTGTTTTTTTTGCGTTCTATTGATATTTGTAACAGTATCTCAGTTGTAAAATATCCGTAAAAGCAATGCTTCATAAAAACAATGCTGCGGCACCTGAAAATCTTCATTTGCCATCACCAAAGCAAACGCCACTGCGTGTCGCTGTTCACTCACATTGCATTTGCAGTGGCCTAACTGCTGCTGTTGCTATTTCTTGTGCATTTGTAACTTAAATGAGCTCATTCAAGACAGTGTCAACAGATTTTTGGTTGCCGGTGCTGCAGTTCCAGCGAAATATATTTTAAGTCGTTGAGAATTCATTGCACTGATATTACCAGATGTTCATAAAAGTGACATTTGTGCTTGATTTTAGTATTTTCATTTTAACGTCACGTTTTTGAAGTTCCGGTTGTTTTAAGCAGTGCTGCAATTTAAGTTAGAAACCCCATCGTTTCCTACAACCTCTCACTAAAGGTTTGACTGCTGAACTAACCTTCACTGTCATGTGAACAAAATCAAGGCAGTGACGAAATTCGTTGCTACGTTTCTGTAACTCAATCCAGACAATAGTTGCATTGCATTAATAATATTCAAGACGCTGACTTTTTGAGCATTCAAGGTGTCTAAGAGGGAAGGCATACTCAGTAGTTGAAAGCACATAAAACTTGCACCTCACAGGCATTGGATTTTATTCGCCATGTACAAAATATGTGGATCTGATCAACCAGAAAGAAAATGAAGTCGTAACTGGTGGAAGTGAAACTGGCTGCAAAGACCATTCGTTGACCACAAGGACACTTTTGCTCAGATTATCTGAAATGGACAGAAAAGACGCACAGCCGAAATTCAATCAACATCGCAAGAAAACGATCAGAAGGCATCTGTTTTCGTCCAAAAAAATGCCGAAGATGTCATCTCAACTTTTATGTACGATATGAGTGCTGACCTGAAATACAAATGTGGAATCTTTTGTGAGCAATTTCACTTGACTTGTTCTTCAACCTTCACAATTACGCCTTTCAGGGAAAAAACTGGTGCTGCATGGGTTATGAATCTTTTAGAGCAGTGGTTTTTAGCCTTTTCTCCATCACGTCCCCCTAAAGCAATTTTCCTTTGGCTCACGCCCCCCTTACCTTAGATAAGTTATAAAAACAAATGTAGCTCTTGGTGAATTTGTATATATTCAAGGTTTTGTAACAAACACTAAGTCCAGGGTTTTGTTAAGGGGCTTTAGGTACCCGATTTGTGTCCCCAGAATTGAAAATTGGGTCCCTATAGACTCAGAGAAAATCGGGTCCCTACAGGTCCATACCGGGTACCTAATATTTCCCTTAACAAAAACCCTGCTAAGTGCGTAGGGTACAAACACACATAGTCTGCACAATGCAGATTGGTAAAAATAGACACAACAGAACAATTCATAGAGAATTTGGAGGAAGAACAACAGGGTCACAGACACTTTCCTAACGCTATTGTTCACTAACCCGTAACACTTGGTACAGCACTACATCCAGAGTAGGGCACTGAGTCCAACCCTGGTCAAGGTAAAGTACGGAAGTATTGTGGCATGCACACACCCTCAAAGGAAACACACTGTAACGTCCGAGCACTCAGTCACAAAGTAAAATGCGGTTGCAGTGTTCAAAGAATAAGGACGAATATAAACAATCTGACTGCACCAAAGCACGAAACAACACGTTGTTAGAATCTGTGCATTGTTCAAGACAGTGGTACATACTTTTTACAATAAGGCCTCAAGATAGGAATGTTGCATTGAACCTGATGACTACCAACACTCGCTGGCCGCGGAAAGTTGCATAGAGCCTTGCACACAAAATTATAGGCCACTGAGTATTTGACAATTTTGGCCAATATTTGGTGCAACATTATTTTGCAGCATTAGATGAAAAACGCTTTCTTTTAAGCGACATTGTTCAAGATTTTCTGGTAGTCACAGATATGCACATTCCCACTCTAGCCCGCTTGCTTAATGTATTGCGGTTGCTTGTTCTTGACTTGTGCGAACTTTTGCAAATTCTTTTTTTTTTATTCATTCTGCATAGCTTTGCAACCGCACACTACTTCGCAGAGTGAATACAGATTACTCTGACTAATTGTATATTGGTTAAACCAGTGGTTCCCAAACACCTTCGAGACGTTACCCTAATCAAGGTAGCGATTATGTCTTATTACCCTTAATATTTCGCAGTGATCGCCCATAATACAGAACAACATTTTGGGTCCGCGGTACCCCCAAAAAATCGCATATTACCCCTGGGGTAATTTACCCGACTTTGGCAACCACTGGGTTAAATCATTCAAAGGTGAAAAAAATAGCCCGATTAATCGCACAAGCCGGATATTTCAATAGAGATGTTATTTTAATTTTTAGGTTTAAACATTTATTCCGCGTCGCTTTGACGTGAGTAAAAGACAGAATTCCTAGATTAAGCAGCTGAGTATCGCCATTGGGATGAGCAGAAAGCAAAGTTACTATCTTTCTCTGGCCGAAAAGTCGACATGGTATGGTGGCCTATAGCTGCCAAGCCGCATTTAAAAACTTATTCGCACATTCAACGAGTGTGGCTCAAGTGCAGTTGAATCTTCATGAATATACAATGTCGCATCACAGAAGAACATGGCGGGAGTTCTGTAGAAAATTAGTACCATGCAAGTGCACGGCCACATTGCACAAAGCTCGTCGAATTACACAAAGCCAAAGCAGCATCACACGCTGAGTGGAGCTCTGTCAAATGCGACAAGGGCACAGATGCTATTGTTAAAGGGACTTGGCATGTCGACCAAACAGTCACCAGTTGCGCCCCTGAATGTTTGCATGCAGACTCGAGTTCGGCCTGCAAAATTTCAAGATACTTAACCCCGACTTCCATCTCTGCCGGAACTAAGCCAAATATCATGTAGCGGCGTAAAATTAGCACTGGCGTAACGTTTAAAAGCGACACATTCCCCTTCAAAATTTTTCAATGTTGTAGAGCATGCAAGGGTTCGCGTCCCCCTAGAAATTTCTTGAGGCCCCCCTGGGGAGGCGCGCCCCTCGGTTAACAACCACTGTTTTAGAGGAAAATCTACACAGACCTTTTTGTTACATTTACAAACAATTTCATGTTCAGCAGCATTATCTCAACAAATATTCCCAAGACTATGAAGACCACTCTGATACTGAGAGCAAACACACGTATATCATCAGAAACCATTGTGCTGTGCGTGTATGTATTGGCTAACCTCTGGAACAGGCTGCTTCAAACCTGACACTAAGCAAGTGTACAGAATGAGGATGCGTAGTGTTACGTGAAATTGATTTAACAAAAAAGTTCCTCGTTTGATTCATTTATGCCACCTTTGTGGAAACANGTTGCTTGAATGTAGANATGTGCAATCGTGAATCATCGCAAAAAGAAGAAATCAGAGCACAGTCGGCTGATTCCTCGAAAGTTTACAGCAAAACAAGACCAATCGTTTGTAACATAGTGCATATTTCGCCTGCTGAGCAACTGTCTTCACTTCTACCAAGTTGATGGAAGTGTAGAAGTAAGTTACTGAACCCATATAACATTCGCAGCTGATGGTACAGCTAATCAGGTGCTGATATGTGATTGGGAAAAGTATATAACCAGTTACATATCCTAGAAACGATAAATGCAACAGTGGAACAACTATGCAAAACAAAGTATTACGTGTATAATGATGTAACAAACAAATAAACAGCACTAGAGTAGTCTGCAAAACATGAAGGAGTCATAATGCAACGTACTTGTAAGCAGTGTTTTAAAAGGTGTTTTGAGGGACAGAAACAGTCTCTCAAAATTTCCAACGGTCTCTCAAAATTCAATAGAACCTCACTGCATAACCACCGCCAAAGTACACTAAAACCTCACATTATGACCATTTCGGTATTCAGATCAAATAGTTGCGGTCTCTCAAAATCTCCTAACGGTCACTAAGGTCAAACCTTCGAAAAAAACTACTTAATTCCAGTACACATTGACACAGTCACACGGTGGGTCTGTGGATAGTCGTAAGTAAAACGTCCCAAAACTTTCCATTATATCACAGAATGACACCGTTAATATAANAGAACACACGACAACATTGAGAGTAAGCAATAGGTGGCTTTGAGGTGTCAAAAAAACGAAGCAAAGATAACCCGTCTCTCCAGCTACTGGAGCATGTTCATGAGCTCAAAACACGGTCCACACTGATTCTGTGAAGCTTCAGACTTTAACATGGATGTTTTGCAAACAATCCTGATCAACCATGTTTTGGTAATTTTAATTTAATTTATTTGTTTATGAGCAGACACGAAGTCCATAGTATGAACACACACTCGGCAGAACGCAGGTTGATAAAAACAGACAAAACAGAACGTAGTACAAAGACAATGAAGCCGGCGAAATCACAGGGTTACAGACACTTTTTGCAACTACATTGAAGACAGAGCAATAGGGTTACAGACACATTCTTAAACTATTGTTAGCTAACACGTAACACTTGTTAAAGCACTGCTGCGGAGTAGGGCGCTAATTCCTAACTTGGTCTAGTCTAGGTAAAATGCGAAAGCGTTGTGACTTGACACGCCATCGATTAAACGGAAACTGCAAAGTTCGATCACTCAGTCACAGAGTAAAATGCGATTATAGTGTTTAAAGAATAGTGACGAGTACAGACAATCTGACTGCATCAAAGCACGTGACCATACTTTGTTAGATTTTCTGCATCTTTCGAGAAACAGGTAATTGTATTTACGTAGCAGAGCCTCAAAGGTTGGAATGTTACATTGAACTTGGTGACTACTAACACTCGTTCTCCAGGGCAAGTTGTATAAAGCTCTGCAACCAAAATGATATGCCGCCCGCAATCTCTGCATGCATGACTTCCTGAAATTACACCATAATTGAAATGCATACATGGGCGTACAAAAGGAACGAAAAAGTACGTTTTTAACTGC
>JGI24158J21664_10010172_pt1 | contig 12556 bp, 6 predicted proteins | sample Ectturendosymbi3_FD_21664 | JGI IMG/M metagenome (IMG submission 21664) | reverse complement strand
ACGAACAGAAATGTACACAAAAGATAGGGATTCTGCCGGGACCGACGAAAAAGTGACGAATTAAGCGAATTGACGAATTAGACGAGTTCTACTTTACTTGCAAAATGCACTATGTTAGAAAGTTACTCTGAACGTTCATGCACATTACTTGTTAGGCCTGCGGGTAAGATCCCGCCATTTGCCAACTAAACGCCACTTTGTGCTGGAATTATGAGCTTGAACCAGGTTTTTTTAAAAGGAAATGTTAGGTACCCCGTATGGACGTGCAGGGACCCGATTTCCCTGATTCTAGGGACCCGATTTTCTCTGACTCTAGGGACCCGATGATAATTTTATCTCATTCTAGGGACGCGATTTTCAATTCTATGGACCCGAATCGGCTCCTTAAAACAGCTTAAAAAACCCTGGCTTGAACCATAACGAATACAAATTAATGAATGCAATACGGAGCTCTAACAATAAATATACCGGTTGTGCTTTGTTGGAATATAAGCTCGGAAGTATTCACAGCAGTAGAGATGCTTGCGAGGCTGAAGTAATCACCGAATCACTGGGCAGTGCTTACTTTTTCTGGTGCAGGCCTGTTTCTACAAAAAGGTCGATTGAAATTGTATAGTAGAATCCAGACAGGAATTATAATGGAGATAATGTGAACCTCTCAAAAATCTGTCCGTGTTGCGGTTTTGCTGATGTAACACAAAATGCTGATATGTTCAGTTCTAAAAATTTGAGACTTTAGTAAACTATTGAGGCTGTTGTTCGCGACCGCACAGCCACTCCTCCGCGACCCACCGGTTGGGAACTACTGCTCTAACCAATCTAACACGGAGAATAATTTCTCTGAGCACTCAGTGGAAAGATCACTGAATGCGTCTTTTACAATTCATATCATTTATTGGCACAAACACCAACGCTGGGATCATATGTGCTTGTAGCGCAAAATTTGCTTCTCTGTTATATCGAGCCGTAACTTTTTGGAAAAAAGTGCAAGGCCAGGACAGGGTTGCGTCGAGAGGAATCATCGCTTGCCTTGTTTAGATGCTGCCCTAAATGTTTAGATTTTGAATTCGTCCTGGTTGACAACCACTGTTTAATCGTTTATTCGTAAATATTCATATAAGCAAAACTATATGTCAGTGAAAACTTAGCCACACAATTCACTTCAGTGGCTTTTAAGATGTCCTAAACATACCTGTGGTTCGTTACTTACAGTGTTGAAACAAAAGTGAAATGGAGCTTTTAGCACATTGTCGTCAACCGGAAGGTTACGTCATTAACATGTACGATATTACTGTGTGGAGTATCACACTTGCAGGACTTACTACAGTTAAAGATAACTTAGCGAATTGAGCGTTGGTGGAAAGGACAGGAGGTTAGCATTTTTGCGAACCCGGGTTTTGCCATTTATGAAAACAGGAGAACAAACGCAACCTGTTCAGCTTGAAACAGTTAATTGGAAAAGTTGCGCGGAGTTCTGAAAGCTTAAGATTTGATATTACGTGAGATTAAAGCATAAAATGAGTTGAATAAAGAAATTAATAGTACTCTTGCTTCAAGCTAACCGAGACAGCAGTCTAAACAGAAGAGTAAGTTTCGCGGTGCACTGCCGCTTCGAAATAAGCGAATGCTCGCCCTATCTAAGTGTTTCCTGTTTGCTTTATTCAAGGTTTGAATTGAACATCCCCCTACTCGCAACGGCCTTTGTGAAATTAGTAACGTTTCTGTGAGAGACAGCCGCACTCCACAGATACTTTTCGTTGACATGACATTTCGGCGACCTAATGGTCAGGCGAATTGTTAATCCAACACTCTTCTGCGAAGCTACATTAGTGGAATTCAATGTCATCTGAATATTTGTCATGTTTATGCTGCTGAACACGAAATCGCTTTTGATTGTAACAAAAATTTTGCTGCATCTTTTTGTCCCATAAAGTATAAACAACCTGCTACATCGAATGATTTTTAAATGGTATACGGTGCCCTTATATAACGCACATGTTGCGCCAGCACCACCAAGCATTATGACTAAACCATTGTGACAAAACATGGCGGTCAGGAAATGTGACAGAAGAACACGCGCTTGACCTATCTATGACCTCGTCCTGCTCACCTGTTTTTTCGCTGAAACATTTCAGTCATTTGTCCGAAATAGATTAAAAACTTTCTGACATTTGTTCGTTTTAGGACATTTTGTATGACTGCATAAGGCATTATGATCTTATATCTTTCGGTCATTTCAAATAAAATTAAATCAAAGACCAAAAAGTTAACGAAAAAAAATCTTCTACTCACGGTATGGGAAAATCTGTTTCATTTTCAAAAGAAATCGACGTTTGCAGCTGCAATACATTATGCGATTTTTTTAAGACTTACAATCTGGTCAGCCAATAATACGTAGGGAATATGATATCATTATTGTTTGAATGTTTTGATATTTTTTATAATAAAAATAAATGAGAATAGAAGTATGTTATGGTCCTTGTGAATAAGTCACAATTTCATTTGCTTAAAGTAGAAATAAACATATAAATTCTTATTTGAAACATATGATTCCTTCGTGGTTTATGTTTCGCAAAACTCGTGCCTATTTTTAATATTTAAATCATGAAAAAGGTCGCACATTTAAACTTCGCTCAAGGGTGCCATTTTGCACAGATACGTCACTGATTGTGAACTTCTCTGTCGTAGCGTTGAGTGTGTTTTACTCCGCTATTTTAATGCGCAGCCTTACATTTTTGCAGTTGTGAAATGCGCTGACGTAGCACTGAGTGTGTTCTGCTTTCCTTTTTTAACGAGTTGCCAGATATTTTTGCAGTTTTGAACTGCGCTCTGACTTAGCGTTGAGTGCTGGTGTGTCTTGCTCCGGTCTCCTAACTTGGAGCGCTGATATAATTTATGTTCATTATAGTGACACATGGTACAATAACAAGTAAGGAGAGTGCGTGTAGAATAATATGCATGTTGTGTAAACAAACTGCGCTAAAATGTTGGTTTGCAAAAGTGAATATGACGTCATATAATGCCGTCACAAACAGCGCATATCCAGTAACACTGTGCACCATACGCGACTGGTCAATACTAGAATTTGGTAGGGGGCATACAACCAAGCAGTCGCCCCGGGCATCATCAGACCTCTGCAGGCCACTGGTTCGCCCACACCAGGTTAACCATTATGTCAGGACCTTTGATTTATGTCAGGACCTTATGTCAGCAAAATAAATATTATACAAGGTACTTGGGTGCTATGCACAAGGACGCAAAGCGACGTTAGATGACGTAATTCAGCGGTTTCTGATGCAATAATCGTTTCGAAACTTGGCAGTGAACGGCAGAGAGGGATGTGCTGTCCAGGAGATGAACGTATAAAGATTTTAGATTTGCACGCAGATTTTTGGCAGTGATTTGCTTTTTCAATGAATGATTGCTAGTGGAGCGTACAACTTCATGCACGAGTGCTTGTAGAACGTGTACTTCATGTTTTTTGGCGTGCTGTTTAGCTGCATCTTTGCTGGGAGAGGCGAGACGCCATGTTGGTGATACACCAGGGCAGACTAACGCACTAAGGAACTCCAGGGTTCCCAAACAAAGGCAAATTAATGCTGCGTGCTTGTTGGTTTGTGTTTTAACTTATTTACACTTTATTAACAGCTTACCTAACAAATAAACAAACATGACACAAAACACGCCAAATCCGCTTGGCGCCCTCCCTGCCACTGTTGGCAGGGAAACCCTGGCATCGAGGCGTTATTGCGCCAGCTGCTGAAAGCTGGCTATGCTACTGCCTTAGTGGTATAGCACCCGAGATAGCCTATACTTGAATTTGAGAGGCATTTGGTTCTTGGGATACGAAGCTAGATAGGGTTTGCTGTGTAACTGAGATTGAAAAGGCTGGAAAACAGACATCTGCTGACTAATGGTATATTAAAGGGGCCATAGTGCCTTTAGTGGTTTGGAGGAATAAACTGCATAAAACAGATACCTATGGCCGACATATCACCGAAACGTTACGTTTAGAGACAGGTTGACAAACAATTTCAAAACATGTTTCAGTCGCTTTAAAAAATATATAGTAGGAATGGTCGGGCTTAAACTTGACGAGACCTTATATTTCAGTTTGAGTTTTCAATACCGCAAGTCCCTCACTGACATATAGCTTCTCTTCACATATCGTTGCTTGCGAGCGTCCTAGCCACACTTCCCGGTAATTTTAACTTTTAAGCATGTCGTCAACTCTAGTCTAGAGCAGTGGTTCTCAAACTTTTCTGTACGTTGACCCCCAATTAAAGTATGCAATTTTCTGTAGACCCCGTGGCCTAGCCTTACAGTTACTAATATAAGAAATTGTTCTCCATCCTACTGCGTAGCCTAATACTGTACTACCAGTCTAACAACTGCCGAACTGCGACACATCCACTACAATATTGATTGTGACGTAACAAACAGCAGTTTTCATAATGTCATCACAATGGATGATTTAATAGAAAACTATTCGAATCGACTGCAGGGTACTCTTAAACTACTATAGCTGAAATTTTATCAGCCCTCTTAATTTTGTTTAATTTATTAAAAAAACCGTTTGCATTCCTTGCCCGATTAACAATAATTTTGAATTGGAGTCTTAATTGCTCCAGTGGACCCCAGCAGTTATTCATTGACCCCCTGGTCATTCAGGGACCCCCATTCGATCCCGTGATTATTTATCGACCCCTTGGATGGTCCAATTGACCCCTGGGGTCGATATCGACCACTTTGAGAACCACTGGTCTGGAGTGAAAAAATGATTCTTCTCACTCCATCGTGGATTTCTCTTCAGGCAACAAATGCCATTAACGCTGTTGTTATTCTTAAGCAACTAACCCTTTGCTCACCGGTCATTTGCAGCTGTTTGCATTTTGCTTAATTCGCAAGGCGTACTGATTTTCCACTGAGACTTAATGTAAATGATAGGTGAAAGTTGGTCTTACAGCTTATTCGTCATGCGTTCATTGCAATGCCTGTGGGCAGTGCAAGAACTGGATGTCCGTCAGCAAACAGCAACCATAACAAGCATGCCAGTGTGCATTAATATCATTGGAAAATTTAACAGTGTGAAAGATCAGATGCAGACAACTGCACTACCTTCGTGTCATGCAAAAACTCAACCGCTGGTGGCTTGTTTGGTTGAACAGCAGTAGATGGAGCCTTGAACGTGCACAACTTCACAAACCGCGCACTCCCTATATCGTTACTGTTATTTCAACTAATGTGTAGCGTGGCCTGTTCTCTCGTCCGCACAGCATCGATTCCACAAAGATTTCCGCCATATATACCTAAACGTAAAATGTTCACTTTCTGTGCAATGAGCCAGTTGAAATGTTGTGGTTGCTATGTCATTTACATGGATTGGCTTCACGAAGGCAGGATAGGGGACTTGTGACCCGGGTGCAGAGGTCAAAGGATTGCCAATTATTTTGAAAGATGAGATGTTGCGAAATGAAACGCTTTGAAAAACTTAGACGGCCTAACGAAATCTATTTCCACTGTTAAATCATCGGACGCTAAATGTTAATTGAAGCTTTGGTTTGTAGTTTTTACTTCTGGTTTTGTTGCTCCCTTCCATCGAGGAGGAAAGTTTTCTCGTCAGCAAGTTATCGCTCAGGACCGTGAAAGTCTGTTTATTCAAGTCTCTGATTGACCAAATTCGTAAATTTGAAAGAAGGCCTGAGAAAAGTATCCGCGCTTCTGATGGTGCTGTTAGTGAAATGAAAATAGTTTGTAGAAAACCGTCAGTATATAGATACTAGCTTATTTCCCTTATTCGTATGTTGGTTATGACGGTTTGGCTGGATCTGAGTCATGGGCGTATACAGTCTGAGAATTTTCTAAGCCNCTAATCTCATGTAACTCTGCATCGTTTGCCTCANATAATTATTTTATCACACAGTTCAAGTCAAAAATACCACATGAGAACCTTGACACACTTCGTGGAAAAGAAGCAGACAACACATCACTTCAGTGCGCTAACGAAATACTGTGAATATTTAAACAGGATGATACGTTAGTTAGGTAAATTACTAAAGCTTGCAAAATGACATCTCCTGTATCTGCCTTTGCAAAACTTTTAGCGGACGCACGTTAGAACCAGCTTGCTGCCAAAGCGTGCCTGAAGAAAAAAAAAAACATGAAAACGACAAAAACCACGATCCATTTTTGAACGAAAGCCGAAAGATGAAAGAAAGGTACATCGCAAGGCGTTAACATTTTGTGGCTTCTATCCACCAAAAAACGTTTTAAACAGATTTTCGATTCCTTTTCCCATTTTAAAGTGCAGCCTCAGAGGAGTTATCTTTATTTTCTTGGATCTGCTACCTCAAAATGTTATACTTTTGCCGTATTATAAAGTCAAATGTTTTGGTTTCAGTCATTATCTTACATAGTCTGCAACTTTGTTTCATTTTTTTTGCTTTTCAATAAACTTCCAAGTCAAGAGCGCACATGCATTCTATGGTGTTAGTCGGGTGTGCAAAATGGAGGATGGGTTAAACAGGGCAAATGCTTATTCCCGAAATGCACAAAAGTACCTTGAAGTTTGAATTTTTACGAAACTCCGATAAAACTAGAGGTTTTGCAGTAGCTCCCATCCTAATTTTTTTTTCCTGTACGTTTCATCCTTGTCAAGAAAAATTGATCGGTTTGCTGTTTTATGCATATGTTTGTCTTCAGCAGGTTTTAATCATGCTTTTTAGAACAGACGCCGAAGACATCGCAACCACAATAATAATTAGCTTTTTCCGTTTCTTATTCCTTATTCTCAATGAGTTATTTTCCGGTGTGTGCTCATTTTATCTTACTTTTAGCATAATTAATTGCAGCAGCGAAATTTGAGTCTGTGAAAAACAGGAAGAATATTTAAGGATATTAGTCACGAATCACGTTCACTGTTACTTTGCTTTTGACAAATTTTGTATCAGAAGTAGAAACAAAAGAAATTACTAAAAAACTGTTTTGCCTTTAAAGAAATGAAATGACTAGTGGTGTTAAATTGTCCTTTTGTAAATTGATTGATGCAGCTAGCTATAGCAATACTCGTTCACTTGCGTTTCAAAACATGTGTAAGGTACATCCGTACACGAGCTGCAAAGGCTTCCTGTCTCGAGCGTGGCATGCGACAGCATAGGGATGGGCGGTCTTGCGGTTTGTAGAAAAATGTGTACGTCATATGAATCGTCCTTCAAAACGCTCTTCAATTCGAAAGTAATTAATTTGGAAGAATTAGATACTTTAGATGACGAATTAGATGATAATAATTATTAACATTCGTCTCGGGAAGTTGGCTCGATTTAACGCAACGATTAATTGCATACCTGACTACCTAGATCTTTGATCACAAATCCAATCAAAGTTTGAAAAATATAGGAACAGAACTCTTCAGAAACGAGACTTAACTTGATTTTGCATGGTTTTAAGTGGAGTTCTTGAGGAATTGGAAAGAGGTATGACAAATAGTTGCTTGTTAAATTGTCTACTTCCTGGCCGATTGTTGTCAGAGATAGACTATTGCCTGGACAAACTTCAAAAAGATTTTAGACCGTTGTGAAGAGTATGATAGTGAAAATTACAGCAAAATCTACTCAATATTTCAGTGCTAATTTGAAAAAAATTCCCTCTGAACATGAAATAATCAACAGGCTGCAGGGCTCTATAAGTTTTTATAATCATTTGCTAACAGGCAGCATCTAGGCAGATTGAGATTAAAACTAAGGAAATTGAAGAAAGTTGTATCTGTAGAAAACTGACCAAGCTGTTGTTGTGCTGGTTGATTTACCAACAACTCAAAAATATTTTCACAGAAACAGTGCTAAAATCGTGTGAATACCATTCAATGTTAATTCAAAAAACCAACAGTTTGGAAGGAAAACATAGAACTATATGCAAGGCACTGAAAAGATACGTAGCTATTCTAATTGAAGAAAAGTAACGGTTTGAGAGAGTTGGATGCATTTATCCAACAAACATATTGAAATCACCTATTGCGTAACTGTTTATGTACCATTGTGACAAAAAAGTTAATTTTGATTTTTGGTTGGGATTTTCCTACTGTTGGATCATGTACAGCTTACAGGTGATACCAGAATATATCTAGATAATCAACTGCTTATTACATCAAAAACGGCACAGAATTTGAGTCCTTCAGCAGTAGTTAATATAAAGACTTCATGAAATTACCTGTTGCCATAGTGTGATAAGTAACCAAAGCATTTTTGCTGTCTGCTACGGGCAAAAAGGAAGTTAGCTGCAAGTTTGTAACAAATTGCGTCTCCTATAGCTGCCTATCTAACACTTGATTTCGACATTGAACCATAATTGCAGGAAAGCATTACTTACCGCTTTGATACAGCCGGTGATCACGCAGAGCACTTATCGCCTACGCTTGTTGCCTCGGGCTTGATGGTGTAACATTTACAATTGCGAAATATGTTTACGGAGGGCTTCCAGCAATATCAAAGTTCGCTTATCGCAAGGGACATTAAGTACTAATTTTAAATTTATCGTTTCACTTAAATTTACAAGTCAAAGTTGTGACAAGTCTATATTTCCGACGCAACTGCCCCAGTCGCTGATGACATTTTGAAACTTTGTATAGAGTCTTGATCAACAATAAGTTTTTTACTGAAGTCAAACCAAATTGGTTGCAGTTATGACACGAATTCAAAAACATTGTGTTTGGTTAATAGCGACGAGCGTACCCATCACGATCTGTACATAAAAAGATAGTAAAGTCAGAGTATTTCTCCAATTCCGAAAACTGTAAATATTATAAACTTTTCAAGGTTGCAATGGATCATGCATTATAGACACCTTGATGCAGGCGAATGTAACAACACTAAATTTACAACTATTTGCTCAAGTTGCATTTACTGCCAACACCGATGATGTGACAATTGGAAACATGCTATTTATTGTCAACTGATTCTTTTTCCAAAATTTCGCAAAAGCTTTTAGCAGAAGATACATACGTTTGTCAAAACCTGTTGGTTATATACTTCATATGGACGCTTGCCTTTAAAATGCAATGGGTATGAATATATTCTTTACTCTGATTATAGATTGCAATTGATAGGTTAAAATCAACCTTTATGCCACAGATGGTTCTTTCTAAGTAATCATAACCCAACGGTATAATGTCGATAATTTCTGATGAACGATTCGGCCAAATTTGTCTAATTTGCGACTCAAAAATTCACTTTAGAGCTTGCTTCCATAACGATTTGACGCATTGCCCTCAAACATCATGAAACAACCATTGAAATGCTGCACAATGCGCCAGCTTTTTCAGCCATGCGCGTAACATGTTCGTAAGTACTTCGTTTCTAAATTTAAGCTGAGTGACGCAGAACATCTATAGCAGGGCGGAACTGTTTTGGGATTGGCCACAACGCTGCGTCCTACCCTTCTTAGGAAACATGCGTGGGTGCGAAGATTCAACGCCACAACAACTTTACTTTTATTTTCTTAGTGGGCAAACTAAACATGCTGTCTTCCTGTAGAGACGATTTATATTTACTAAAAATCAATATATTAATAGGTATTAAAGAAAAAAATGAAACTTCGTGGCTTCAAGCTGATATAAAACTCCACTACCTCTCCATAGGCCAGGCAAAAAGACTGAGTGGTCTTTGAAAACAATCTAAACCATTGAAAAGTAAAGTTGTAATGGTACATCAGTGGACTGGTTTTACAGAGAAAAGTTAGACTGTTTACAGCGTAAGTCGACAGCATAAACGAAAAGTATGCGAACGTGTATCAGGGGTTTTCACTGAACAAAAATGGCTTCGAAGTGCTTCAAACACAAAAGAATGAAAAACCCATTTTGGTGCTAACATGCTCTTCAACTACCATGGATCCGATACGGCGAGTAGTTGAAATAAAAATGGCTCATGTGCATTTATGGTGCTGCTCTAGTTTGTTTTTGAAAATGACATTGTTATGAAAAATTCGTAAAACTCTTTTGGCAGGTTGTTGGTCACATAACATGTCTGATCTCGCTCTGCTGGCGAGAAAGCGAGTACAGGAATGTGTGGTAGGTTTTGTACGTTTTGCGCCAAACACATTGTCGGAGCTATCATAGAAACAAAAACAAAAATAAAACAAGTACGAGAATCTACTTTATCCGAACATTTGGTTTCACTGCAATTGTGTTTCAAGCCAGTTTATAACGTAAATGACCAATTGTTCCTTGTGAAACCATACTGTGATTGGTTGATTTTTTAACGGGTGATGTGAATAATTTTGTATTTGATGTCAGCAGTGCAGTTCATCCGAACAATTAAACGTTCGGTGGATTCGAATCGACATGTTTCATATTAGTGCGCTTTCAGTTCACAACATTGCATATTGTCTACAAGTAGATCTTTTCGTTTAAAATTCATGCCGAGTGTCTCGTGCAGATTTTTTTAAAGTCTTGAAACTTTTCAAAGGTTCATTTATCTAGTTGCCATGGGCGTCGGAAGGAGGGGGGCTTGCCCCCCTGTATTTTGAAATTACTAGCAAAAAAGGTTGTTTTTTCAATTTCGAGCGGTAAAAAACAAATTTCACCACTTTTGGCCCCACCCTGGAAAAAATGTTGGGAAAATCCCGTACTGCCCCCCCCCCCTGGCAAAAATCCTTTCGGGGCCCATGCTAGTAGCTGCATGCTTTTCATCACTACTAGCTTTACGTACGACGTAGCACTTGCAGAAGATTTCCCTGGTTTCTATCATTCCAACTTAAGTACGACTATCCATGTCTCAATATTCTTTTCTAAAATGAAGCTTCACAGAGGCTTACGCCTGCTGGCTACTCGTATCTTTCGTCAAACCTCCAACACCTCGTCAACGAAGCATGCTTTCCTTTCATCAGTATTTTCACTGTCAGTATAAGAACTTGTGTCAGAGAGCAAAAACTCCAATATAGTGGCTGGAATACATATTTACTGTTTACCCATTAGTCTTTTGGGTTCAGGCTCATTAACTGCCACATCAGGACTTTCTTCGAGGCTTCCTATATCACTTTTCTTTATCCTAGCGACTCTCTATACTTATTGCTTGTCCATAACAGTCCAGTAAACACGACTGTTTGCTAGCCATGCCTGAAATAGCCGGATAAGAAGAAAATTAGCCTCTGATAAGTATTTAAGGTCCTTAGACTTAAGGAGCCAAGTTGGGATACCCGGGTCCACGGCTCCTGCGTTTGTGGATTATACTGTGGATCTAGGAACCATGCGCATCAGTTTTCTAGTGTGAGCCTGACTCAAAGTAAACCTGGCATGTGGTAGAAGAGAAGTTTTTGTATCTTACTGACTGAAACCATACCAGGTTTTATTGAATAAAAAGCATATGAAAATATAGATTTCCTGGAGGAAATTGGGATTTTTGGAAAATAGGTAAATGTGGTTTGGGAGTATTATTGAGTGTTTCAAGCTATTCTATTGTAGAGACAGTTAGGCTTGAAATACATTGGTTTGAGGAAAGCAACTTGAAATTTTCGAGCTCTCTTTGCTGCAATTGTAATTTGATGCAGTAATGGATTCTTCTGGTCACCGCTTCATCTGGAAATTGAAAAATGCACATCGTGTCAAAACAAAGTGAAGACCTGAGGAACATGAGGTCTTTTAGAAAATCTTTAAAATAACTATTCGCCTGGTCTTAGTTTACGCGTTAGATATTACGTAAATTGGGGAAGCTAAACACAGCAAAAAAGAAGGATACTCGCTTTCTGCAAAAGTCGCGAAGATCTGAAAGAAATAAAAAAACAAACACTCGAACTAAAATGGCATACAATCTATGCTAAATCTGACGGAATTATAAATTGTGGCGTAATCAGGAAGAAATGATTCATTCGCAGCAGCTCAGTCAGGAATATCATGTAATTGAATAATGTTTTTGAGAGATTTTCGCTTGTCTGTTTCAGTCACTCTTTCATGACTGTGACCCTTAAAAAAAGCAAGTCTAGATCCACCAGTCTGGATGAAATTTTTCCAGGCAACAGTCTACCTCTATCAACAATCGACCAGGAAGTAGACAATTCAACAAATAACTATTTGTCATAACTCTTTCCAATTCCTCAAGAACTCCACTTAAAACCATGCAAAATCAAATTAAATCTCGTTTCTGAAGAGTTCTATTCCTATGTTTTTTCAAACTTTGATTGGATTTGTGATCAAAGAATTAGGTAGTCAGGCAATGCAATTAGTGGTTGCGTTGAAACGAGCCAACTTCCCGAGACGAATGTTAATCATTATTATCATCTAATTCGTCATCTAAAGCATCTAAATCGTCCAAATTAATTACTTTCGAATTAGAGCGTTTTGAAGAACGATTCATGTGACGTACTTTGCAGCGAAACATATTGAAACGAGTATTTTTTCAGCTGTAAAATTTGTTAGCTAAATATGTTTTCTAGAGCTCGACCGATGTATCGGCACACCGATATATATCGGTCGATATGACGATGTTGCCGATGTATCGTATCGGCAAAATTCCGCCGATATATATCGGCAATATTTGCTCATAAAAGTGTTGCGCTGTTGCTCTGCATG
>JGI24158J21664_10010171_pt1 | contig 12558 bp, 6 predicted proteins | sample Ectturendosymbi3_FD_21664 | JGI IMG/M metagenome (IMG submission 21664) | reverse complement strand
GAGCTTCGCCTAGTTTTGCGTCATTTGCGTTATTCGGTGACGTTTTCGAAGCATTTTACATGTTTCCTTATTTTTCAGGCAAAAACATATCTGATGATATTGGTCAAATCAACTAACCAACCAACCAACCAGGAGACGAAAATATGCAGAAGCCAATTTCACCCGTCCTGCAAGATTTCCAATTGAAAGCAAAACAATGAAAAAAGCGTGCAACTTTTTGTAACGCTAAACTGTGTGGTACCACTTCTGTAACCAAAAAAAATTGTCTTCTGTTGTTTACATCTTCTATGCGGGGTTTAAATTTGTAGATAAACCTAATATTTCTCGATCAAGCTAACTGCTTTCGTTAAATTCACACGTCATTATCTTGTGAACAAACCTTGTTGCTGTTGCTACACTTTCGGTACCGGGTATTTTCCCTGGGGAAAACGGGCTGGATACCGGGCAATGTATGAGAGTTTACCATACTCGTGTCAGTTTCACAAAAAACCTGCAGTTGAAGCTTAACATTTGCCTTGAATTGTTGAATTTTTCATTTGTCTTCGTAGTTTTCGTAACTAAATGTATGAAATTTCAAGAGACAGTTGAAAACCGGGATTCGGTAGAAGCCAGATCCGTATTTGCATATCGCCTCGTGTCTGTTCCGTAAAAACGCATTTCGTTTATGTACATACATGTCGTACCGAAAGTGAGGCCAGCTATCTTTCTCACACATTTCTGGACCAAGCTTCAGCTTCGTCCTGCAAATGACACTGGCAATGCAAGGCTACGAAGCGGGTTTTGGCGGCGGTTAAATTGTTCCTGGCTTGACGCAATCGTCTTCCGACTTTGTGATTTGTTTCTTTTCTGGATTTCGGTCTGTAACCGTGCGTTGAAGCGGAGGTAGCGAGCACTGGCCGATGGTTCTGAAAAAACGCGCTTTGCATCGAAATACCTGCAAGCTGCGCAGCACTCGGATAAAGGCCAGGGAAGTGTGGGTGAAACAGCCTTGCTAGATTGGTGCGTTGCTTTGTTGCAGTTTATTCGCCACGTTTAGTGTTTTCTTTTCTAGAGCAGCGTTAAGAAGTGTTGCATAAACTGTCACGGCAAGGTTAACTGCACTGCTTACGATAAAATGAACAGCAATGCTGTACACGTCTTGTGTTCAACGGTACCGGTTTGTGTTGTTGCATGGCCCGATTGCGTTTCTTGCGTTTCCTAAAACGATTATGATCACTCAACATATATTTTTTGATTAGAAATTCTTTACTAGGTTGTCGCTTTATGTAAATACTATCGAGAGTTTTGGAGATTTTTTGTTTTGTTAGCAAATGTTTGCACTGCCCGCTATTAACTTGTGCTACACTCGGCTGTTGAGAACGCGCCCATTATTTGTCGGTTTAATCGTTGTGTGCTGTTTTGAGGAAAATGGCATCATTTTGAGGTAACTAACTTTGAGTGTTGGGTGTCGTGTTTTAACTGAGTACAACTGATTGCGACTAACCATACATTTATCCCTGGAATGCTGCCTGAAGATAATGAAAGTCCAGAAATCATTCGTGATTGCAGTATGTTGCAAACGTGTTCGATATTTTCCTAGTTGTGCTGAAATATGATGACGGCAGACTTCTATTAACATGCTGGAGTATTTCTGCACATACTGTTTGACGGTGATTTGTTATCGCAATGCGCTTCATCAATATAACGTGAAACCTTATCTTGTCCGATGTTATTTTTGAGTTTTGAGAAAAAAATGACTTTTGGTTGCCNTGGTTATAAGGTTTGGGTGATTCTATATTATTATATTGATATAAAATGTGCCAGAATGTTGGGAAAAAATTCCGGTAGATGCGTGGCAAGCTTAATTGAAGGGCGACAAATTGGCCAACACTGGTTTCAAGATGTCGATTTCAGTGATTAGCGACGCAGATTGCCCCGCATTTTTTGCCTAAAAAGCAAAGATTAAAATTAGGAAGATGAAAGCTTGAATGTCCGAAACAAACTGTGGTGCACGAGGCATATATTTGACCTCTGGATGTTCTTGCCCACGCAATTAGAAATTAAGCAGTAAATATGTGCAGTCGACATCAAAATTTGTCGTGCATCTTCTGGAGGATTTTGTTGCCACACGCCTACAAAACTCTGAGGAAACTTTCACTTCACAAAGCAAGGACAGGATAGCTCACACAAGAATTCAGCTTCGAGATGATGAGCACAATACCCAGTCTAAAAAAATGAGCTTAATATAAGCAGCATAAGCAGCAAAAAATTTTACCTGCATATCTGCAGGTTTTTTTAAAGTGTTTTAGGGACCCGATTCGTGTCCCTAGAATTGAAAATCGGGTCCCTAGAATCAGAGAAATCGGGTCCCTACAGGTCCTTACCGGGTACTTAACATTTTCCTTAAAAAAAACTATGATGTCTGTATCATAGTATTTATTGGATTTGTTTAGGCTTCCTGTCTTTCAGATCAAGAACTCTCTGTTGTTTTACAATTAATTTTAAAAGTGTCGTCCAACAAAGGCTAAATGCTCACCTGCGTTCCTTGAGCTAGATACGTATTTAAGTTATGACAGTTGCCAATACCTGAGATTTTAATTATGTCTGTGTCAAAATAAAAGAAAAAACAAACGATCTTTTAGAAATTGCACCAAAAAGGTTATGATGCTCTCTTGGAATTTTGCAGAAAAGAGCAAGAAAAATTGCCTATTTCCATAGAAATTTGAGTGAATGAAAAAAACGAGGTTTTTCACAGGGCAAGACAATGAGTTGTTTAATATAAGAATTGGAAGACGCTTGCAATATCGGAACTGTGTTTGCAATATTAGATTTAATCCACCTGAACAGTGCTTTTTTTGGCAAAATCTCAATGTGGACGAAATTTTTGGGCAAAATTTTGGGCAAAATCTCAATGTGGGCACAGATGGTTCGACCCGACATTTTTTAACATCATTGACGAAGTTATACTTCCTTGCTATTGAATGTACAAATAAAAGTTTACTGTGTGACAAAAAAACACATTCAATGTACATAAAATAAAAAAACTCTTTCTATTGACTTTGTGTTTTAGTAACTACTCACGTAAAAGTTTTGGCAAAAGAAGGGATTTCATTCATGTGCTTTATTAATTGTACACTGAAGGAACCGAGTATACTACAGGGCACCTACTTCATATTAGTAGAGTCCATGCCAGGCGAATTCAAAAAACGCTTTTGTTTTTACCGTAATTTTACCTACAGTGTTTGGTTGAACACATTTTGCCATACTGTTTACTGCATATGTGTGAAATTGAACAGACAATTTTGTGAAACTCACGGCATAGTCATATAAGTGATATGATACATGCCACATATATCATATATGTGTGTTCAAAGACGGAAGCGCCTTTAGGCCTACCTCAGCTAGATTTGAGGTTCTTTTCTGACGGCAACAACTGGATTGTGAATGAAAAACCTCAAAAACTCTGAGGCAGTTTTTCGAGAGTACTGAGCCAGCTTTCTTAGGGCAATGTTCTTGGGCACCTTATCGTACTTTTTCAGTTTGGTTTTAAGAACCAAATTTCAACTACCAAATTTTCTATTTTTAAGTCTTGGGCAATTCGGCATAGGAAAATATCCAGCACTAGAAGCTACAGAAAAAGCGTAGGGAAAAATTTTGTCAGAAAATCATGTTGCAGGCAAATTTGAGAAAATTTGAACAAAATATCCTATGCGCACTCCAAAACAATTTCCTGCTCCTACACCTATGCACCTGGAGCACCTGTTCGAAAGCAATCTTATGCAAAAAATGCACAAGGAATAAAACGTGAATATTTGGAAAAACCCAGGCGTTTTTACCATTTCAGTGGCATAAAATGACAAATTAATTAATCAGAAACTTTTTGAGCAACGCTGGCTATACTGTTTACAACAGTGGTTCACTTCTTGGGCAAGCATTCGCATTTTAAACAATTATTTAAAACTCAAGAGATTCGCCTCTTGACAACAACAAGTGAATTTCAACATCGAATAAAACNTTTGGTTGTTCGTTTCTATATTTTTCAAAACATGAAGCAGAAAACATCNCAAACAGAATTACGTGGTTTTTATACGTACTAACCAAATNAGCACAGAACACGTTCTACTCTAAAATGTCACACAACCTAAAGCTTCATCTTCAACAAATAAAATAGTGGGATTTTCAACAAATAAAGTTGTCTAAGAAACTTGTGGAACATTTTTTTATTACTATTTCCTTTTTTTTAAATATAATTTGTTTTCCGTAGCAAGCTTTCCGTCAACGCACAATTGTTCTGTATACGTCAATTCAGGAAGTATATGAACGTGAGAAGTTGATGGTGGTAAAAGCAACCTTTTTACCAACTGCAACAAAGCGAAAAGTTTTACTAACAACTTTTGCTTGATAGCAATGAGATTAACAAAGGAGTTTTGCAAAGAAACTTTCCCGAGTTTTAAGGTTGCACAACTTTGAAAAACAAACCTGTCATAACATTAAATTGCAATCTTTTAGTGGTGCGATAAGTTTCCAACGGCAGATAACACCTACACAGGCTACTCTCATTAACCTGTATCTGACTGTAAAAATACTGACATCACACCGTGCTTTAAAGTGAGTGACAAAATCATTCCTGCTAACAAGAGTAGAGGAATCAATAAATTGGAGATCGTGATGTAAACAAAACTGGAAGGAAGCCTCGTGTTCTATAAAAGGTTTGATGGCCACAACAAAACTGCTTTACTTTATCCTACGGAACAACTGGTCGAGCAACACTAGACATAACTCAAGTTGAAAATACAGCACTACTCGAAGTTCGGAGCTTGGTTTTTGGCTAACTGGTACTGTACCCAATCAGCGCTAAGATCTTTGAAAAACGAAGCACAACCTTGCAGCAATCGAATAAGAGAGTGCCAAAGTAAAAACATAGAGCGAGAAAGCACACATCAAAAACAGGAGAGTGGGGCAGACGCGAATACTTTCTACTGGGAAAAATCGTCTTGTAGCGGCTATACACAGTCGTTCACAGTCTCTCAGAGTTTTCAGGTTGTCATGAAAAAAGGCCACATTAATTGTAGAAAAGCAATACAAGATGAATACACGAACACACTTCTAAACACCAATACATGTTGCACAGCATTTTCAAGAGATAATATATGCATATATAGAATATTAAAGCTCACTCAATTAATGAACGTCTCGAAAATTTTGGTCTTGCTGAGTCACCAGAAACAGCAAAATTAACAGCCAGAAACAGTAAAACAAAAATTGTAAAATTCTAGTACTGAGTTCCCAAATAATTATTTAACATTCCCTGTCCAGAAACAGTGTGCACAAATTTTGCAATGTCCAGATATCTGCCAAAATCTTCTTTAAATCTGCCAAACTAACATAAAAGTTGATCTGGTCAGAAAAGGGCAAAAAAGCCAAATTTCATTTGGCCGTTTTACAAAAACAAAAAAATCGGAATGAGCTTACCAAAAGTAAAAATTATAAAGTTGTTCTCAAAAAAGCCTTACTGGCAACACTGCCGTCTTTCGTGTTGTTGAACCTTGAGCGTCGACTGTCATTGCGACACAATACTGTTAGTGCCTATAGTATGCGCGTTTGTCAACCTGTAAAACTTGTGTGTGCGTGCGCATGGCCACGTGACTGTTTTTATCCAACACCTCGTGTTCCTTGCCCGAATAGGATCTTTGCTCTTTTTTTGTTTTTTGCTCTGCGACCCCGAACCACGCGGTGCTCACCACAAACAGCGTTTGTCGTTACTGTTGTTTAAATAAAACTGACGCAGCAATAAAAACAAGAGGAAACAAGTGTTTAAAACAAATTCAACAATTTTGTTACTTTTGACGTTAATTTTATGTGAACATTCTTTTTCACAATCTCAAAGAGATGTAGCTTTAGGTTGTTTCACATGCGTTACTTTAACGCACCACGAGATAGGTAATTTTTCAGTGAAACCATGGCGAATATTAAACTGTTTTGACATGGCCAGCCTATTGTTGGGACAGTTACACCAAATGAGTTCCACGCAAGGCGGTTGGCATTTCAGGGGGAAAAATTACATCCTCGTCTGACCCAATTAATCTCTACAAAGGATGTACGTTTCCGGGTATGTATTACAATTGGAGCAGTTTCTTTATCTTTTTGCTTTTTAAACTGTGTGACGTTCCCGAGTGGTCTGGTAGGTATTCATTCATTTTTTAATTTCATGTTATCAAAAACAAAAATGAGAGCAACAATATATCATTTAGGAATCTGCAAATTTGTGTTGTGATTTACATATTTGAGACACAGTACAGTTGCCAAAGACCTTATGGGTCAACTACTAGATAGCCCTATTGTTGGTATATAAATCAAAACTTGTTAATTGGAAACGGTTGAAGTAAAGAGGGAAAATGATGTGGCAAAACGCAATAAATTGAAGAAATTGAACATTATATAGAAGTTAGTAACAAAGCACAACATAAAAAAACAAAACACTCAGTGGGCTAAAAATATGCTTGTGTACAGAGAAAGTGGATTGAGCACTGAGCGCTTGGAGGGGTGACAGGTACTACAGAAGAAGAGGCACTAAATAAAAACGCGCAGAAAAAAACAAGCAAATGAGCGAATGAAGAATCATCTGGCGCATTGGCAAGAAAAAAGACGTTTTTCTGTTGCTGAAAAAAATGAGAGTTTTCAGGTTTTCACAACTTCAGATAAATGTCGGAACTATATTGCGCATACGCTTGTCTGTTTTTCATGAGCGCACATTTTCACTAGGAACCAACTAGAAAGAAAAACAGGGCGTTCACGAGATTGGGCAGACCTTTTTCTTTTATTCAGGTTTTGAATAGTAGGTTGTGACATGTCGCGAGTCGCGCCAATTTCGCAGCAACCAAGTACTTTTTCCAGCAAACAACCTTTCTCCTCTTTTGCCTTCATGGCTCAACGCAGTGACTGGGCGTGGTCATTACGCTTCCCACGCAAGATACCAGCACGTCTGAGGGTGTTTCGCATCTGCTTGTTACAGCTAACTACAGAAATTGCTGGCTTTGTGTGAAGTCCACACAAAGCTCGGATTCCTTTTTGTACTCGAAATGTACTGCCGGTCCATTATTTTCATTTCTTCAATGATGTAATGCCTGCAGCAGTTTAAGCGGAAATGTATTTGATCATCGCGTTAGGGAGATTTGGTAATATGAACAGCAACAACTCTTGTCAAAAACACATGGCGTCTGTAAATGTTTTCCGGGAAGAACAAAAAATATCACCAAAGTGAAGCTCATTAGAACGATCAAAATGACTCGCAAGATTTCCATTCCAAGTTTGCTGAACTTGATATTCATTGAATTATTATTCTGCAACGATCTTTCAGCAAAACGTTCTACGCGGGTTGCCTTTGCCGACCTGCACAAAAACTTCCAATTATTTCGAGTGTGTGCGTTTGCATTCAGGCTGATCTGTTCGACATAACGTCTGCCATCAAAGGATTATTCAAGCTTAAAACGGGGCACAAACCATTAATTTTCCTTTTGCAGTGAAGGTTTTTGCTTCTACGCTTTCTGCTAATAAATTCAATTTCGGGATAGGCTGTGGAAAGATAAAAATCAGCGGAGGCAGCGCATTTTTCGCATAATTAAATTTTTAACTATTTGTGGAACTGCAAGGTTGTAAATGTTTTGGTTTATAATTCATGCAGATCCTTAAAAAAGTTTATTTGTATAGGCAGTGACAAAAATACTTGAAAACACATTATGGTCAGCATGAAAGCTAATCAGATATGTCAATCTTTTCAATCTTTATAAATCAGCTCCCAAAGCTATGTGGGTAAGCTCGAAAATCAAAAATACTAATATTTTTGCCACTGCTTCTTTCGTTTACAGGGTAAGTTATAACATTTTACACGATATTTATAAAAATTCCGTGAAGCCCACCATAGATGTTCGCTGGCGACGAAAATTGCCAGCACTCATCGATCACATGGTTTAGAAAAACCAGTCTCGCAGCGTTTCTGTGCACCAAGGCTTTGTTATTTGTATTGTGTGTACCAATTGTTACGGTAGTTCGTAACTATAACTTTGAAATCTGTCAGTAATTGCTTTTCCTTTTGACCAAGTTTCAACAGAAAAAGAAATGCAGTTGTTCAGACTGTTATATCGCCATTTTGTTGCACTTTATGTTCAAGTCGGTTCTTCACGTAGACTCTAATAATATCATAACTTGGAACCTATTGTGAGAGACACCAGAACGTAGAGATTTATACATTGTTATTTGTGCTAAACGAAACCAGTGTTCTTGCTTTCTAATCTTCCTTCAAAACCATTCGCCAAGGACCTTGTTTCAACAGAGCTAGTGTAAAAACATTCCTTGGGAAAGCACGAGGTCACAGATTTAGATAAGATTTCAGCATACTATTTCGAACACATTGTTCTTTCAAACAGTTGATATTAAAAACTTCATCAAAGTTTACGCACAGAAAGCCCACTGCAATGAGAAATAACGATGTTTCAGAATACAAGAGCACTCATTTGCCACTTTTGAGTGTGCTAAACTTAAATCAGTTAGCCTAGATACACATAAAAGAAAAGTATTCTGAATGAGATTTTCAAAAGGAGTTGCGGCAGGACTACTGCTGGCTTGAGCGGACAAAATTATTAAATGAATGAGTTGAGCACATCACTTTTCAGGAACATTCATGAATAATTCTAATTTGCAGTTTATATTGATAAAGTTGCAGCAATAGAAGTTACCTTACCAATTGTTTGAAAACTGATCTTGAATTCACAAATGGGCTAAACGTACCTTGGTCTGTGGATAAATAAGCGTATGAAAAAGCAGAGTGAAACATAATCAGCAAAAAGACTTGAAATATTTGATAATTTTTAGCAAGTTTTCTTTGAAATATTTAACTATGTTATATCCTTAATACATTCAGGGTTTTTCTTTAAAAGTTTCTAGATGCATGGAATCCGGGCTTCAGTTGTAACGACTGTAGTTTACGAAATGTCACAGCGCGGTAATAGAATCGTTTGTATCGCAAAGCTGTTATCAAACACGTGGTGAGCGCAGGCAATTATTTTTCTGAAAATGGTCAAGCTTAAATTTAATATTAAAATGCAAAGTGATCATACTGAGTGACTGAGTTGCTTCAAAAACAATTTTCAAAAGTTGTATGAGCGATTTAGAGTTTTGTTTTTCGGTAGGCCCAGAGGTTAACCAAACTGTTTAATATACCACAAAAACTTCAACATTTCAAGAAGACTTCAAAGCGTGATTTATTAAGTTGAATTACCCATTCTTCGCTAACAGTTTTTTCAGGCGTTAGCTTTCAATTAACCTGCAAGAATCAAGTCAAACTGAAGTACTTCCTGAAGTGAACAGAATAGAAAATCATTTGCAGGTCCTTTCTACATTTAAGCCTAAAATATGTTTCACTTTTAGGATGTCCTTCTCACGTGATCGTCACTACGGAAAAACTTTATCAAGATTTGTTTATTAAAAAGGCTAAGCTAAGACTTGCTTTTCAATAACACTCACCGAAGTACACTGCAGTTACAAAAAATAAAGAAATTAAAAATTTTCTTTCAATTTTTGTCTTTTGGTTATTTTCCCAGATTGGTAGAAAACCCAAATGTAATGTATCAATTTCGTGGTCAGTAACCATAACCACTGCATCAATCCGATATATGCCAAAAGAAACTCTTTTGATTTTATCGTTCACACGACCTATGGATACATTTGTATCACTAGGAGCGCTTGTAATAGTTTTTAGTTTTTCGAAAACAGGAATTGTTGTCATGAATGAAGATATTTGAAAGCACATTAGAAACATTTAGACACTTTCTAGAAAGAGCATCGCTGGTGGCAGGCCCGTAACCAGCTTGGGACACCATGAGGGGCGAAGTGTTTGCCGAGAAGGGCCAACATTTTTTGAACTATGTCCAATATTTTTAAACTATGCCCAACACATTTTTCCAGGAGGGGCGAAAAATTTTCTAGGGGGGGCTTCGCCCCCTCTGGTTACGGGCCTGGCTGGTGGAGAAACAGTTTTTGCTCTGGTCAGCGTAATTTTATATTCTCCAGCATAATTTTATATTCTCCGTTTTCGCAGGAACGTATGAAGTATGCTGGTAACAGGTAGGTTCAGGCAAGATTCTGACAGACAAAGTATTAAATATTCACAGATATTTTAACCTTGAACAGTAACGTATAAAAATAACTTCCAAGATATTCAGAACACGTATATAACTTATAACAAAATCCAAATCTCAATAAACTATAGGTGTAAATACATATCTTTATAAACAAGGCGAAAATCAGTAGATATTAAACCTTGAACGGTGACGTGGATATCTTGATATTTAAGCGTATATATTCTAACCTTGAACATGACAATACATTTGAAAAAGCTCTCTTTTCAAAACACTCAAAAAAAAGATTGCTATTTTCATTTGCGAAGAAGAATTAATATCACGCAAAAAATCCCACAGTTAAACTTCATATCAGTCATCTTGGGATAAATTAAACTGCAAAAATTAAGAATCATTTCAATCGATATCATCAGACAAATTTTACTTGACATACAGCTTAACATTACTCACGCTAGTCNTGTGCAGCTTAATTTTACAGTAATTTTCATGATAGAAATTACAATTTACTTGGCTCAGTGTTTGGCGCATAGTTTGGCCCTTCTTTGAAAAGAGAAGATGCATTTATAAAAATATCGTTGCGCTCTTTCAGACAAGATCAAAGTAGAACGACTCCAAAAAATATAAAAGCTGCAAATATTTATATAAAACAGCTAATTTTTCTTCGTTTGCTTTTCAGGGCGTAAAAGTAGAATATGTTTATGAAACATTGAAACAAGAGTCTTACTCTAAAAGTTTTGGTTAACCAGGGGAAAGGCATTTTTGGTGAAGACCTATTTTTCCGAAATATCGCAAGGTAGCGCAAGAAAATGTTCAGTGAAAGTTTCAGTGCCGTCACGCTTCATCAGAGAGCAAAATTGTAATGTAGTGCGACCTTTGTAAGACATCTTTCACAGCGGATATGTTGCGGAGGCCGTTACGCTCAACAATATCCACAGCATAAAAGGAATCTCTAAAAATGGCACAATCGGTCCATGCTGTTTGCAAAAATAAAATGAGAGAACTCAACTGTTGAATACGGAGCGCAAAGTAGCATTTCTTTTTACGTTTTCTGAACAGCTGGGACAACGCAAACAGATAAGGTGAAATGAACAGATAAGATAATTTCAGTATGTTTTTAGGATGACATTCCACGTTATTTTGCGACTAAAACTTTTGTTTGACTGACTCTTTTAAGTGCCGCACCCAGTCCGTACATGAAACGTGTTTCGTTACAAAATCTTGATTAAAGTCCCATTACTTTTTTACACTTGAGATTGAAGACCCTCTACTTTTTTACTGTAGATTTAAAATGAAGAAACATCAAAGAAGATGTAGTGCTGAAATGGTGCTTAAAATGGTAACCAAATATTTTTAACTATTAAATTATACAGCTAGTTTTTTTGCTAGTCACGTGTCTATAAAAATTATTTTATAATCTTTAAAAGAATTACATTGCTTCAAATTATGTTACCGACTGCCCTTCAACCACTGTTGTTTTTCTAACTAGGCTTACGAAGAGAATTGTATGTAATCGTAGTAGTAATTTCAAACTTGAAATAACCTAATTTCGTTCACTAATTTGATTTATTTTTCTCAAAGATTCAAACACAGGCACCAATGCTAGAAAACGCTGACCAAGATAGCGAGCGCTGAGTTTTTGGTTAGAGTTTAAGCTCTTGCTGCACTAACTGTTTATCCTGCACCGGCAAAGTCTCTGTCCCAACCTCAGGATATTTCTCTGTATCCTAGGTCGATTTACAAATTACCTTTGTTGAGGTTCTTCGGCCAGCAAGCGTGCAACTTTGTAGCGTAAAAAAATAAAAGATAGCGATTTAATTTCGATTTCAACGCTTTTAATTGCCCTAACAGAAATATAGCTTTCATAGATCATGTTAAGTTATTACGAACTTTCATCTCAGACTTATGAACAATGAAATGATACATACTTGGCAAAAGAGCATAAATTAACTTTGGAATTTACGCACTGATTCAGAATCTGGAAGGCACTTATCACAAGATTATAATGATTTCCAATAATTTTCTTGGCACTCATTAAAAAAAAGATTGAACAACTATTTTATAAATATTTCAAAATGTTATTTACAGCTAAACAAAAAGCACATTGTCTAAGTGCTGTAGTTGCCACTTTGTGCCCACCAAAAAAGCAGGAATCCGTTGGCTATCAGTAATTTTTGCGGTTTGTTTAAAAAATTGCGACAGAAAAGAAGATCACTTTTTGCACCAAAAAGGTATCACTGATGTAAAACATGGACATAGACACCAAGGCATCTGGGTATACAGGGTGTTTCACAATTGTTGAAACAAAGCGGCAGCTTCTAAAACCTTTATCGATGACCTTATTCATATTTCTCTTTCCAGATTGTCATAAGGAAATAGTTAACCTTTCTATATATTAAACAAAAAATAGTCTAATGATGCCTTGGTCGATGGAGCAGAAGATCTTTTG
>JGI24158J21664_10010169_pt1 | contig 12560 bp, 7 predicted proteins | sample Ectturendosymbi3_FD_21664 | JGI IMG/M metagenome (IMG submission 21664) | reverse complement strand
AAGTTCCTTTGAAACGAACGTAGAGGCGGCTAGAAATGATTTGCCTTGAACTCATATGATACCTTGCTCAGGAAATAAGATGTAAAAGCTGTTTCTACTAAAGTTCAGGTACCGCCATTGTTGCGTCAGCATCATTATACCAACCTACTAGAAATTCTAACCGGAACGCCGTACCGGCAATAATTCTTTTACCGGAACGGCATTCCGGCTTACTGTCACCTCTACTCGTAGGTTTAACACGTGTATAACTTTAGCTTAGCATTATAGTTGGTGTGCTGCAACAATTGCAATGTTATGCCATAGCCCATTAGCCCAGGGGTCGGCAACCTTTCCCTAGACGCGGGCCAAAAACAAACTCTGCAAAGTATGGCGGGCCGTAATGACTTTCCACCAACAATTCCGTTCCCTTAGCTGTTTATGATGTCGTTGAAACGAGGGAATTTATGGAATTTTAATCAGATTATTCCTTGATTTTCACAGTTCAATACAAAAACCCAAAATGCGACATACAGTGCAATTATAGCACAGTGGTTACACATAAGAATGCAATACAAGAAGCTGCAAGGAGGGCAGATTCATAAAATATAGCCTAATACCACTAGGCGGGTCATACAGTTACTACAATTTGTATAGGGGCTGCGGGCCGGAAGATTTGGCTTGGCAGGTCAGATCCGGCCGCGGGCCGTACGTTGCCGACCCCTGCATTAGCCCATAGCAATTCTCGTAATACAGCTTCAGCTCGCATTGTTGAGTAGGAGTTATGTCCCAAACGCACTTCAGGTCGAATTTTTTTGCTATTTGTCTATCTTATTTGATCATGATGACATGCTCTGATTTGTTGATGTTTACTAAATTTGCATTTTGCGGCGTTTGTTGAAAAGGAGAGTGAAAGCATGCACAAAATCTTGAATGACCGGTTTAAAAATTCCGGCTAAGTGGTGGTAACAGTTGACTGAACATGCGCTGCCGAAGCTGTCAGGCTGGATCCAATGGCATTTTCGAAACGAGTACGAAATCGCGTATAGATGAAATTGCACTGAACTGAAGAAAATTGTTATGTTTTGCTTCTCAGAGTTAATCGTTTGTGACATCAAAATTTTTTGTTTGGTTATGTCTTGAGTGAAATGCTCACTTGAAGGCAAAACCACTTCTGGTCTATGTTGCTTCCTGGTGTTGTAAGTAAACAGCAAGCTTCTTATAGCTTTCAAATTCTGAAGCCATATGCAAAATGGGAATAGTCTTAGGTAAACGGAAATTTTTTTTCTTAAGTAGCCTACCATAAATTTCAAAAAATATAGTCATTTTCGTGATGCTTTAAAGTAAAACCAAAAGCCTTGAGACGTAGCCCGTTGGGAGTAAAATTTCAATCGAGTCACCAAAGTAAGAGAGACAGAATGTAATAAATAATTAAAATTTGTTGATGTTCCTCAACTTTTCCATGATATCTTTGATTGTGCGTTTTCACCTTACTTGCACAGACTTGTATTGTTATCCTAACTTGGTCGCGGTTATTGAAAAAACAAAAAAAATCATTGCGTTTGCATGCACCATTTTCTCTTACAAACATGAGGATACTTTTTGTTCAAAATATGCTTTATCCTCCACTGAAATTCTTCATCAATGTCTTATCCAGTGGCTGTTAACCATATTGTTTTCTTGCGTCAAAAGTTTTTTTTACTATGAAACAATTTTTTTTAAATATCAACCGAGATAATGTCAGCATATTCTGTCGCTAACATTCTTACGAAACGAATGCAGAATTTTTTGTGAGAACCAAAGGACTTGGCTGTAATATTTTTCCTGTGTTATCCGCAAGACCCATTAGGGGTTCAACATGAAATAGATATGAGTAAAAAGTTTGAATGATAAGCACCGAGTAATATAGCCTAACATAACAGCTTCCTAAAACCAGCACAGTATAAAAGGAGATTTTTTCTTCAGCCAAATTTATGTTTGCTTTTCAATCCAAAAGTCACTTATGCTTTGCCAACAATGTCGCTTAACTGACGTAGCTTCGTGGTTTCCTTTGTTTTTCCTTGTTGGAATTACAGCAAGGTGCAAATTCGCTTATGGTGAATTCACCGTGACACGCTTATTGCATTTTGTATGGCAATGTTCTAATTTCGTAAAAAGTTTATCCAAAATGTATTGAAATAATGAACTGTTAGTTTTTTTTGCTGCCACATTACTTCTTATTGACAAAAACGTCGTTTCCAATAAACGTTACTTTTGAAACTAGTCGGTTTCCTACGGAAAACATACTTGACTCCAAAAATATGAAATGAAACTTTTCAGCTGAGATTAGTCAGCTTTTCATGGCGTTCAAAAGTGAAGAACTGCAAATAGAAGACTGAGAGCAAAGTACAGACATTTTCTTTGTAATGTAAAAACCAACGTTAACAACCTGTTAATTGCGGCAGCAAAACCAGGAAAGATTTTTGCCAAGGCCAAAGCCTGTGGAAAACTTCTGTTTTCGAATAGATCTGAGTTTACTAGCGTGACTTATTTCATGAAATTATCACCACGGCCAGTTAGAGCGAACGCAGATACACCTCGAAATTATGTTGTCCAGCAGAGAACCTTCGGCAGTTTGTTAGTTTTCTGATTTCTCTGAAACGTTGGACTGAGAAGTCGGTTTTAAGTAGTTTTCGAATGGTGTGATATAATTCCTGTGAGGATGTTTACATGCGGTTGGAAACTGTTAGGAGAGTATTTGTGGTGGCCTGGAGGTGGCGCCACATGTTATCAAATGGTCACCGGTAGATAGGGCCCACAAGTAACAAGTCATTGTGATAGCCACCACAAAAGAAAGATCGAAATTCGCTTATCCCTACATAACAATAGTGAAAATCACTACAGTGAATTCAGAGAGTGATTTCAACAGAGTGAACCTACTGTCGAACTATTCAAGTGCTGTCTGTACTGTGATTGTTGTGCGTAGCAGAGTTGAGCGGAGTCACATGTTTGAGACTCCGACTCCGCTCCTGTTTCCGGTTTTAGACTCCTCTTCAGACGCCGAAATTTTTTGAATCATCAACTCCGATTCCTGTTAACACTCTGAAATCTTCCAAGAAACTCCATCAAAAAGATAGTTACTATTTTGCCTTATGAGGCTAAAGCTATGCCGTGGCTATTTTGCCTTTAGTCGAAGACTATTGCCTGAAGTGGTCACATGACAAGTACAATACAGAAAGAGACAACATGTTAAGGTTTAGGATTATGGTTTTGCTTATATTTCATGCAACGTTAAGAAGCCACTGACAGTTTGCTGCTAGCACTTAAATTATGGCAGCAGATGTCCATGCCTGTCATACTGAGCCGTTGCAGACATTGCGGTCAACTGAGTGGGTCTTGCGTTCCTAACTTGTCATGTGACCACTTCAAACAATCGTGTACAGCTTCTGGCAAAATGTATGTAGAACGGCTTTTGCCTCATGCGGCAAAGTAGACATTCCTTATTAAATATACATCTTTAATAATATGGTTCTAAATGAAGTTACAAAATGTTCACTGTTGAAACACTAGTTTAAGTTTCAAGAAGTAACCAGATATCTGACAATTATTGTAATTAGGGGTAAATCTTCAATCCTTACAAAAGACTGATTTTAAATCTCCAAGGTCAGCAGGTGATTACCTGTTTTATAAATAGGCCATTAACCATGTGCTCAGGCAAATCTCTGAACAGAAAGGTTCAGGGATCTGATCAAGACTTGACAATATGTTTGGCAATGCTAGTGAACGTCAAGGGGAGCGACCTGCCATAAGCATGCGGTCACAGGAAAGAAGTTTGCCGGCTGGAGACAACGAAAGGTCATCTTCAAGATTGCAAGCACATCTCTCCATGTTCGCAATTACGATAACAGGACGACTGTTATATTTGCCAACCAAACAACGCAAAGTGTCAGTGCATAACAGTACAGTAGTTCAAAATAAGCGAGTGAAAGTTATCATCAATTTGTGTAAAGTTCTTTTTACAAGTAATATTATTTTACTCATGTTCTTTTAAACTGAGAGTGCGGTAACGCATAGCAATGGCAGTACACTGATCATGAAATATAACAACTTGTAAAACAGGTAAAGACAACTCTGCTAACTTACGGTCTCCTGAAACTGCTGTGAAAAAGTTTCCATGTGTTATGGCATCACTACTGTGGATGAACATGTCTGTCTTTATCAGTGGTTGTCAGGCCCGTAACCAGCTTGGGATACCAGGAGGGGCGAAGAGTTTTTTGAGAGGGGCCCAAATTTTTTGAACTGTGTCCAATATTTTTAAATTATGACCAACACATTTTTCCAGGGGGGGGGCGAACATTTTTCTAGGGGGGACTTCGCACCCCCTGTTGCGGGCCTGGTGGTTCTCAACCGCGGTCCTGAGAGCCGCATGCGGCCCCCAAGCACCCTTTGTGCGGCCCTCGGCTGTTTTTCAACAAACATCTCTAATATTTTGTGTAAGACTTCGTTCTGCAACAAAACAAAACGTGTCAATTGGCATCTGTTAACATTTTTTTAGTGCGGCTCCCTAAGAAAATCGCAGATCTGGATTTTGCTCTCCTCAGCGAAAAGGTTGAGAACCACTGGTCTATATGAGATTGCCATTTTCACATGGATAATAGAGGAACTTGCATGAAGAGGCCAGCCACGTCATAGTTGCAAACGACTTAATTGGAATTCACGCACATAAGCCGGAATAGGCAAAGGCTAACAATGCAAAGATGAAGATTTAGGTTGAAAGATTTGTTTGTTTAGTTTTTTTACCTTCAGTTGCTTGTTACATTTTCTAAATGCTATGTATGGAAAATTTTGGTGTTGCTCTCTCGAAAATTTTAAGCGAAAAATCAAAGTTAAAGACATGTCCCTAAAAACAGCAAAATAAGTTGATTTTAAGTTTGCAGTCACCAGGCTTGTATCTTACAATTACGAAGGCACAACGCAGATATTTTAGAGCTCCACAGTCATCATCTTCATTAGAATGTTTGCTTTTTGCTTAGATATTACGGCTGCGGAAAAAAGCGGAAACGCAAGTTCATCTTCAAACAGCCACAAAATGTTTCCATTTCCTTTGTAAACAGTGTCCGGGTGACGCATTTTCGACAAACTTAATTATCTGCGTCGGATGAAGACGACAGTTAAGTTCGCGACCCGCGAAAGCAAGGTCTTGACCGCAGCTCACAAAGCACGATACCTGCACACTGCGTTCTCAATAAGGGGCAGTGGCATTAAAAAGAAAGAACACATTCGCATCGGGAACATCGCAGCAGAACATTCGTGCGATTAATCCAGTAAATGATGCATCGTTGCCTACAGATATAACCGGAAATGCCCAGCAGAACCCCGGCGACTAGAAGATTGCCACTACACCCTGATTGATGGTGCCCGGGCTTGAATTTTCTCTCAGCAGGCGTGCCACGAAAATGCTCACGCAATCCTGCTTTGGTGGTCGATGGCGTGCGCGCGTGAATGCTCATTGATGGAAGCAGAGTGAGGGGGAATTCAGCGAACCACCGTCAATCCAGTTAGTTCATTTCGCCTGCTTTGAATTCACGCGCCCTGTGTTTCTGCCGCTGTCTAAACTTTGAAAGAACGAAAATAGTTTAGATTTCAGTGCTTGTTTCAAAATGTCTGCATCCAATCTCCAGACGCTCGGCAAATACAACAAAAATGCAAAAGTCCATTACGCACGTGAGGATGCCGTATCGAGTACAGAAGTGGGTTTTCAACCTGGGGATCGCGACCCCCACAGGGGTCGTGAACCACTTTTGGATGGGTCACGAGTAGATATCTCATGTACACAGCTGTATTACATTTGCTTTATTCAAAAGGAACGTTACGTTATATTGGGTTGCTATAAATGGTTCGCGGTAGAAAAAAGGTTGAAAACCACTGAGTACACAAACGCAGTTCTATTAAACAGTCTTAGCCCAACAGTCTGGCGCTCAATATACATAGCAGTCCTATGCGTTTCAGGCCGACGCTCTCCATCAAGAGCAACAATCAAGTGGTTGTCTTCACTGCACTGCAGTTTGCAAGCATATACTGTAGTGTCAAGATGCACAATGGCAGATCCTCTGGCGTCAACTATGGTGACTTCACTGGAGTAGCTCAGGCAGCGGCAATCCCAGGTGCTGAAGCCCCACAACAATCCCTAAGGATCTCCTGCTTTCAGATTCTCCAACTCATCAGCAGCTTGCCTTCGCTTTAGCGAATTTCGACGTGGCCTGGAAGCGCGGATGATTCTCTGGAACAAATCCACGAAAATTATAAGCATCGATGAAAATGATCAAAACCTATCGAAAAATACTCGGCAAAGAATAAGCTACAACTAGTGTTCTTCAAACCAGGGGTCAGCAACCTTTTTCGAATTGCGGGCCGGTTTCCGCCTGACATTATTTTGCGGATCAGCCCTCAATAAAATAATGAATGCTTGGCACACGCAAATTAATTGCAACTTATATGTCATCATGGCACTGATTCACTGAGAGATCTGGGCTTGCTTCCCGCAATAAGATGCTCCGACCTGCAGGGCGTGCTATGGTAACCAATGGCACCCGCAGTATGTTCCTGGTGTCAATCGTTTTTGTCGCGTTTGGACCAAATTGGCCTTGGTTCCGCACGGCCCGGTAACAATTTCTTCACGGACCGGCACCGGGCCGCGGCCCAGTGTTTGCCGACCCTTGCCCCAAACTATTAATGTCGCCTACAAAGTGGACACACTCATCAAACAGAATTGTAAATAAATTGCTTTTTTGATCCAAATGACTGTCGCGTTTGTTTATTTTTTTATCTGGAAAGCTGCCAAGCACGGCCGATTGCACAGCGCGCAAGAAGCGCTGCCGCGTTGTTATTTACGCTCAAGTGCGGAATAAGCAATGGATCATTGTTGTTGCCGCACGATTCGCTGCTCGCATACTTGTGCAAAAATATGCTGCAATCGACAAATAAGTTCAGGGTCTCTTGCGTCGGCTTGGTGCTCGTAAGGAAGCCATCATTGTCAGATGGTTGCTAGCGCGTCTTGTACGGATATTCTTCAAAATCAACCATAGCGCTTTCTTAGAATTCTATCGGAATAAACTTTTTAATAAGCGTTCAATTTTGCACCCGGTAGCGAGTTCCACGCTGGCCGTTCAGCAATTAAACAAATTTAACAGAATGCTCTAGCTGAATGACTCAGACCTTGTTGGTCTTCGTATGTTACTTATAATAAACTGCACCGTGGTTTGCAAATAGTGATATTTGCCTTGACGGCAAACGACGTACAAAAGCTAGACTACAGCGTTCTACAACAATGTGTCTTTTTAAGTTATCGTCGCCTGGCAACACTCGGTGCACATACCAGCCTGGAAATGTTGTTCTTGCAAAGTTGATAACACTTTGTCTTGTTGTTTGCCACAACGGTTTGAGCACGATTACAAACTAGAAAAGACAACTAAAAGGCTTTACAAACCGTACAATTTTTTGAAGAAAGGTTTTATATCTCTTTCTGCTAAAAAATTTCTCGAAGTTGCACAATTTCAGCAAATATCATTTTTGCAGTCGAAGTTGCATCGGATTTTAGTCTAATAAAAACGACTGCCGATGACACTAGGGATAAAAGTTTACTCTTGATATATTCTCGACAAAGCATCACCTTTTTCCAGTTTCCATTTTGCTTGCTTACGACGTACATTGCACAGGCCGGTACCCAGAGGAAAGACGACATGCACAAAATCCAGCCGATGGCGTTCGCCCATGCTGGGTACACGTAATCGCCGATTTTCAAGGGAGAATGCATCGCCATGTAGAACAGAAGAACACCCTGAATTGTAAGAACGCAAAGCAAGACTGTAAATACAGGCTTTTGTAACAAATCTTGGAAGAAGCGCCCAGCATAGGAGCCTTGGAACTGGCCGAACGCATATATTAAAATCATATACGACTTTGCTTGCTGACAGAATGTTTTTCCAATGCATAAAAATCAAGAAGAAATCATTTCAAGGCTGGTGATTAACTTGACCCATCAAACTGCTCTAAATCGTGAGGTCGTCTTATTCTTGATTTTCTTCCCGCTTTACATTTTGGCCTTTTTGTACTTCAGAAAATCGTTTTTTGGTAGTTATGATCGCAACTCACTTTCTTTTGACCAATTTGCAGCACTATAAATACTAATGATCAAAGCCGCTACAAATCATTTTTCAAAACCTGAAAGGTGCCATCGTTCACAATGTGCGCAACTAAACATTTCTGGCGCAGAAAGCTTTGCTTCAGAAATAACAGCTCTGCCAAACGTAAGTTACAGTAACAGCAGAAAAACACGAAACAAGTTTTCTTTGCCTCAACAAAGTGGCCCTGCACGTTTCAGCAATGATTTTTGAAACAACTCGATTGGACGCAAAAGACTGCAAGAGCCCGCGCCAGTTTTGCATTTCGTAAATAACCCTAAGATTGAAGACTGACAAACGCCGGCACGGCAGCGGTGTGAACGCACAGTAGATGCAATCTGCCTGTGTTCATACTGCTCGCGGAGTTGACAAAGGGGCAGCAAGGCAAAGAGAAATACAAACAACTGTCTTATCCCGCATACCGTTGCTTACAACCAGCACGCGCGGCGGACCCGTTCAGCTGACAAAACAGTCGTAGCCGCAAAGACGTCCTTGAACCTTGGAAAACATCGGTTATGAGTGTCCGCATGCTACACTGGCTTAACACCAACACTCACTCACACACACGCATGCAAGCACCGTGGGCGTCGGAAGGATTTTTTCCAGGGGGGGGGGGCAATAGCGGATTTTTCCAGAGGGAGGCCAAAAGTGGTGAAATTTCATTTTTTCCTCTCGAAACTAAGAAAATAACCTTTTTTTTTCTAAAAGCGTAATAGGAAAATGTTTAATTTCAAAATCCATGGGGGGCGCTAGCCCCTTCCGACGTTCATGACAAGCATTCAACTCTCAAAAACACGATTGCGGCTAAAGTAAAGTCGGGCAAAACGACACACCACTCCCAAACAAAAACAAAACCGTGCTGCCATGTAGCATCTGTTTTCTAGAAAACAAAAGGCAAAGACTTAGTACCTGGTGAGGTTACCATGCAGTTCACATAGGGTGACGGTTTCAAAGGTTTGACATTTGCAAACTCACCGTCAGCAGAAGAGGAATGGCGAACTTCCAACAGAACTTGATGTACCGTGAAGGGTAATAACCTATCATCTCCTTCACGTTCTCGAAAGCTTTATCCGAACCGTAGACCCAGCCGACGCCTACTGACTCCATCAGTGCCAACCACAAAATGGCGATGCCACTCACAGAATAATTGTTGAACAGCTCAAATATATAGACTCCGGCCTGCAAAAACATGGGCTGCCGAAGTTTAAAATAAAAACAAGCATTTGGGCGCCGGGAACCGCGTTTCAAGTGACACCACTAAATATTACAAGGTCAACATGTGGGTAGTTGGAGATTTTCTTGCTTTGGCGGCATTTCAACACCTTTGGGCAAGTATTACAAGACTCACATTTTGATTTTACTTGCGCTAGATTTGTCACGTCTCGTACTGGTCTGATAAGAAAATATACTAAAACGCATTTCACAAAAGAAATAGTCATTCTACGAATATACAACTTTATTGTTTCAAAATCTGAAGTCGTGCTCTACGTATGTTAAGCCTGCGCACAGGTTAAATGCTAGTTTTGACTTGTCCACATGTAATACAGCGAAGTATAAAAATCAAATTCGAGACAACACCATTTCTTGCTCACAGCAGCCACTGCTTACTTGAAGACACATATCCAGCAAGAAGCTGACATTTCCATGATTCAAACAGGGCGCTTTAATTACCAAACGACTTCTCTGCGAATTTGAAAGCTGTAGTTAAAGCAACCCGCTCATTCACTTTTCACACCCGCTTTCCCTCGCAAGAGTTTCGTGGGGGCAGCAGCCCTATGAGGTTTCCGAAATCCCTCACGGTTTTATGCAACATCTGATAGGTATGTAGACGCCACAAGTTGCGACCAAGCGATACGGGTGGAGATGTAATCAGTCCACCTGGTCCTCAATCGAACTCTGGTTCGCTCAGCCGTAGGTGTGGCCCAAAGAACTCACCTCGCCAACCGTTTCACGCTGTTCAAAGTGACCAAACCATCGAATAGCTGGGATTTCTCTATTCGTGGAAGTAATTCGACAAGCGTGGTTTTGCGAATTTCACAGCTGCGTACTTCGTCGCGAAATGACACTTGGTGAGTTATAGTATAGCCCAGTCCCGACCGTCAAGATACACTAGACTAGCAGAAATTGCTGGCGAGCCGATTGCAATGGCTAAGTTGTTTTCTGACATTGGTTTGCTATTTGTCAAAGAAGCTCTGTTGGCGCCTAGACTATGAAGCTGTTGTGAAATGTCAAGGGTACTTTTGCTGACAAATTTTTGCCCATCTACGCAGACATTAAGCCAGTTCAGTACGTTTGAACAGCGCGCAAAAGCTTTTCGTCGCTGCTACGATAACAGGGTTCGAAAATTACAAAGATGGGAGGGGCTGAGTTACCCCTTAACTCAAAAACCTAACGACCGATCTCAAGTCACTTACGTGAGTAACGTAAAGAAGACCGAAGAGGAAGAACGCGAGGCACAACAGACCGGTGTAAACCTGTTTGTGGCGAGCCAGTTTTTTCGATGATTCGTAGATGACCGCGACCAATCCTTCCATCGTAGAAAACTGGCAAACACAATAAAAAATCAGCACAAGCTTAAAACACATTTTAATTTTCAGCCTTAAACTACATTTGCAATCACATGACAGCAAAGCAGCATGTCAAAGAAATTTTATGAAACAACTTTGAGGGTTGGCGGAAAACTAGGACTTTTTCAGCAGAAAGCTGCTGCACAATTTGCGTGTTGCGCAGATGTCAAAGTGCTCGGATGAAAGTGTTCAAGATGTTAAAATACAACGCTACACAGCTTGTCGAGTTTATTTCAACTTGAATCTGCATTTTCGCCGCTCCTGATCTTTTTTAACAAAATCATCTGCGAGCCAGGAATCGGAAGCCATCAAGCCAGGAATCGTTTCGTGCAGCTCATGCAAAAACCTCCAAAGGGCGCTACTTTTGTGTTTTCTGTTTGACTAGACAGCTTCAACGGCAAAAAATCTTCGGGATATGTTAAGCAGTCAAGAACTAGACGCTACTGTTACGTTCAAAAGGATACACGACGAAGGTCGTTGACCAGGTAAACCAGGCTTCGGGGAGTTGGGTAGTGCATACACCCACCTGTTCGGTTGGTGTTTTGCTTTATGCTCTGCCTCGTGTTGTTAAGCAGCGTCAGCACACGTTGAATGCCAGAAGGCCAATTACAGATGCTAAGAAGCCGCGAAAAACTAACTAACTGGAATCAATCGCATACAAAAGAGCAAGTTGTTGCGTGAAACGGTAGGTACAATTTTACCGGGCACTCAGACTTGAAATTGATCTTTTCGATCACGTTAAAACGAAGCTCGTTCCCTGTTACAGCCAAACATTGCGGGATTTCTGCTTCGGAGTCTGCCGTTGCTCCGACATGGCGGTGTTTCGTCTGAATCCAACAGCACTGAATGGAGCCAATCAAAACCTGACAGTAAATCGGCAATCTACGCAACGCCAATCGCAAAATCGCGGTTTGTTTGGTTTGTTTAGTCAAAAACGCGGTTTGTTTAGTCCATCGGTGCACAACCTTAGGCCGTACGGCCGCATGCAGCTTTCGATAATGAAATTTGCGGCCGTTCACATGTAATTTAAAATATAAGATTTGGCGGCCGTGCTGACGTATATTGAAGCAAAACAAACGCAAGGTAAGAAAATCAGTCCACACGATGTGTAACAATCTGGATGGTGATGTTTCTTTTAATAAAATCGTTAAAATGTTTGACATTTTATTATACTTTTGGGCACAAGCAAACGACATATACCGGATAAAATCTATTCTTTAATTAAACGTATCTCGTAAGTAGAACTCGAACTCATTGGCGGCCGTACTTCATACGAATAAAAGTAATGTGGCCGGCAATAGCAAATGGTGTATACCCCTGGTTTGGCCAAACCCTTTGCGATAAAAACGTGGACGACGAGCTACTAAGAAATCCAAGAGAGATTTAGTCAAAAGCTAGCCACCAAAAAGCGACAACATAGCGCGATTGGCTGCCGTTGCAACAAAAAAGTTCGGCTGCAGCTGGCATCTCAGAAGATTTCAAAAGTTGTTCCCTGACTTGCATAAAACTGATTGTAGTTAACAGTTTGTAGGATCCTGCAAATCTGCCCAACGCGCAGTTTAAGCATTTTTGTTAGTTTGATCACGCTTGCCGTGATCTCCAATTTACTAATATACTGTTCGTGAGCTACGGACAGTTTAACTCTTTGAATCGTTGCAAAAAGATTCTTTGGACAAGCCGGAATCGTGCGTGCTAACGGCGTAACTGGGCAACAATACTGTGGCAGCTACTCGAACCTGCATACATTCTAGAAGACGAAAAAAGTAATACAGGGTGTCCATAAAGTCCTGCACACATTTCAAAATGTAATTGCGAAGTAACTAAAGTAGATAAAATCATACAGTTTTTTGCAAAGTGA
>JGI24158J21664_10010168_pt1 | contig 12562 bp, 10 predicted proteins | sample Ectturendosymbi3_FD_21664 | JGI IMG/M metagenome (IMG submission 21664) | reverse complement strand
CTGAAGTAACAGCAGAGAAAAAACAAACTCAAGACTACAATTAAAATTTTGTAATACAAGCTCATAAATCATAACATCTTAACAAACTGACTGACGTTAAGAATACTAGTGGCGACAAAAAAACTGACTCATGAAATAAGTGTTTACTCAAAAATTAAAAAAACTAAAAAATTAAAAAATTAAAAATTAAAAATATTTAGTTGTGGATAAGCCAAGCTGTGTGGTGACTTCAAAAAGCATTCACCCATTGCAAAAACCTCACGTGTTATAATTTATCTCAGAAAAAGCACTGCAGCACTTAGCACATACAGAATATTAGAAGTAGGGCAACCAATTTTTTGACCTAAAAGCCTAAAATTTTGACTTCATAATTTACAAAATTTGGCTTTATTTTGACATACGAATTTTCTGCGTTTACAACTGCAAAATAAACAGCCTTAGGTGTTGAGGTTAACCCAAACGCATATAGGCACTCTAAGCTTCGAAATTAAAAAAAAATTGTTATTTAACTTTGGGGATGATATATTGATAAGTACGTTAATTACTACAGTAGAGCCAAACCTGAAAATATCATAAAGTTGAAACACCATATGCATAATGGATTAAGCATTTACCAAAACAAGTACTGCAAGACCATATTTCTCGCCCGGAACAGGACTTTTAGGTCTAGCCGTTTCGGTCTGTCCGTTTCGGTTTGAGTCGTTTCGGTATGAGCCGTTTCGGTCTGGGCCTTTCGGTCACGACATTTCTGTAGATAAACAACTTATTACATTCGTTTACTTAAATGATTAAGGCAGGCGAAATGTCACTCTAACTGGTGTTTTACCAACTCCCTTTGAGGAGTCATGATTGCGATTAAATCTTAATCGTAATTATGACGTTGAAGAATTTGTATTTAATTACAAAATGTCGATAATGATTTAATTTGCCTGCTGATGATAATGAAAATCATATGTTGATGCTCATTAACTGTTGAATCTTGGCTCACGTGTGTAGTTTTTTTTTAAGTAAAACTTCACGTTGATTTAAGTGTGTGCATTAAAATGTGAACATGTAAGATTTCTGCAAGATTTCATATCTGACCGAAATGTTCCCAGACCGAAACGGCCCAGACCGAAATGGCCCCAGACCGAAACGGCCCAGACCGAAAAGTCGCGTACCCTTTCTCGTTTACCACACCTGTCCTACATAACAGTGAAACGTCCAGTAGTGGGCAAAACAATATTATTACGTCAGATATCGCAACAAGCCCATTATTATTACAGAATTACAACTAAACTTGCACAAGCCTATCAATACCTGTTGTTGTAGTTTCAATAAAATATCGATAAAGAGAAAAAACTGTGCTGCAAGAAAAGTTCACCAAACGATAAATTTTGACTTTTTTTGCCCTAATAACTTGGGATTCCCTCACGGTATGAGCGTGGAATTTGGTTTATGGATGTTTCATATACTTTAGAAACGGCAGAAAAATTTTGACTTTATTGGCTTTTGTTTGCCCTAATTATAAGTCATAACTGCTTCTGCGTACTTGTTAATGAATGAGTCATACAAACCAATGAAGAACAAAGCGTAAAAGCAAACAGTTCGAGAATAAATAGGAGGAAAACCTGGAACTATACGCGAAAGACCAGCTGAAAAAATTGATCTTGTTATCGCTGATTGCTTTGCCTTTTCAGAAGTAAGATGTTAAGTCCGTACAAAATCGTATTAACGTGAAACATTTAAAGCACACTTGTTGAAAACTGACAAGAAGCATTTTTCGCACGTGGAAGACATTTTCTTGAGGTCGTGATCGTAAGTAATTGCTCTTTCTGTCCTAAAGATGCGATTTTATGTTCTCTAAAAGTAAAAACGACCCATTTTCTCTACTTGTGCTCCATCCTTACCACATTTCTTCTAACACTTTAATTAGTTAAGTCGTTTGATTTGAAAGTGTTTTGTAATTAGCTAAGATGAAGATTTTTGTTTTGGAGAATTTGAATTTTTCCACTGTGGTTGAAACTGCCTGAGCGCTCTTGTTTGCCATATTTATGGCTCATTTGCATTCAAGTCAGAATGTTGTGGACTCGGACTTAAACTAAGTCAGACAGAGCACCTTTAGTTTCGTATTTATACTCAAGGCATTGAGTTATGATGGATTGGGAATTGAGTCCAGCTACGTCTTTTTCGGGCGTGGACTCGAATGAACTTCCTAACAACGATTACTCAATTTAAGTTTATGTTGATGATTTTTCAAGTAAAGGCGGGGGGACTGTTTTGTTTGAAACCAATGACACAACTTTCATTGTATAGATCCAAGGTCAAATTCTTTCTTGATAATAAGAGCTTGCTAAGGTGCAGTGAACTTAATTTCACTGGTCTGGGATGGAATGTACATTTTTACTGCTACAGCAGTTACAGCATCATTTCGTTACGCAGAAAAACTTTATGTGGTTACGTCAAAGACGTTTCTTTGCATAATTACAGGTCGTCTTGAATTCGTGCAGCATTTAAAAATTTTAGCATTATATTACAACACGCAATCTCAAGGATTTCAAAACCGGATGTAAATAATTTGTTAATCTCCTCTAAAATATAAAAGCAAGTACCGCTGAAGACGCTTGAACGTATGGATTGTAGTAAGGTGAAATACAAGTGTCACAACAACTTCAACCGCAATTACAGATTCTGTGTCTGCAAGGACGCCTGCAATTTACAATTCCCCCGCATTTCACAGCCCACCGATTGCGCAAGGCTTTCCACAACTACCTTCGCATCCTCGAAAACGTCCAGTGAGTTGTAGCTATACCTTTGGTTTTATTGCAAGTTGCTTTGCATTTATGCGTGGTTATATGCGACTGAATATTTACACTTCTTTGAAGAAATATATATACCTGGGTTTCATAATGATTTCTCTTTTGTTGGCCCATGACTTCGTTTAGGTTCGAATTAATACCAAAGTCATGGTTAAATCAAATTGCTTGCATCTGCTGAAGAATCGCATTTTGTTTGTCACTGGCAATGACTTAGGGGTTTTGAACATCAACCTAGTGATCTGGGTTTGCTTGCAAACGCCTGCAAACAGAAGAATTCTGTGAAGTTCGGTGGTTCTCTACACGATTTCATAAATTGTGTTGCGCTTTCCCGGTGTAGGAGGTACCGCAAGAGCATGTAAGCCTATTAACAACATTGCAACGTTTGAGTGAAAAAAATGTCGGTTTTTAATCGAAAACCAGCTCCGATGCTTCTGGGTGTATTGAAAAAGACATAGCTTCATGTTCATTACAACACTGCGTTTTACATAGCTGCTAACCTCTTACTGCATGTGTTCCTTACACGGACCTCAAACGCGGCAGATGTCATGAAGCTTCTTCTTTGCAGAGGCTTGAAATGACATGTCTTGTATCGCAACGCCTATTCTAAATTTGTCGATGGCGAACTTTATCGAAAGGTTTTTCGAAGTTTTTTCGTGGAAGCCGTTACTGATTTCTTGCGCTGTGAAAAATGCACTTGTAAATGCAGCGAGGTGATTAGATAACTTTTCCAAAAGTTCGCTGCTAGTGGCGTCGGTTTGGAGTAAAAGCATTAGCAAGTCAAATGGCATCACGGACACTATTCCTGAATGGAATTGCTTACAGATTTAGATGGCTGTAAGTTTTTTGTAATTGCTTAGGTTCACCCGATAGATGCACAACAGTTATTCAATTTAAGTCTGACATAAATGATAAAAGAGGACGTAGAATTTGCGTGTGTATAAGTAGGGTGTATTATAAAGAATTTTTGACGAAAGAATGTGATAAGCTGCAGAAAAAGGTCGCCTTGAATTGGTTACAGAGAAAAAATGTTGAAAATCAACATTGGGAAAACCAACAGGAGATGCTCAACGAAATTCGTGAAAGAAAACTTCAGATATTGCAGGTAATCAACATGGGTTTGATTATTTTGTTTTAAAAGAACTTCATGGTCACCTTTAGCTAGCGTTGGCTGCAATGCATGATCTTTGGATGTGTCTGCAGTGAACGAGTTCAGTAACTTGTTCATTTGTGAAAATTCTGATACTTGCTGGAAAACATAAGCGAACATCTCTTATAAAACAACGGTTTACTGTTTCTAAGAGGATCGAAAAAAGGGTGGTCTATGTGTAAGTTGCATAAAGACGTTGAGAATTTTCTTTAATCTCCTACCAGGTCATTTGAAATTTATTTTCATTGTAGAATAGATAAAGTGACGTTGCTTGTAGTTGAAGATGCTGACCAGTTCCGGCCAGTTGTGAGATTTTCGTCATTGTATTTTACACCAAAACAGCGCATTTTATCATTCAAGTTAAAATAAAACTGTTTGGTGGTAGACGGCGTAATCACAGCGAGGTAGAAAGTTTGAGATATCGATGTAGTTGGCAAGATAAATGTGGCAATGCTCCTTTTGCTTTAATCGCCTTTTCACAAAGCGTTTTTGAGCTTCAGCTTGCCACAAACTGCAGTAATCCAAGTACAACAGTTTAATTCTTTGCTTTGACAGGAACATATATCCTTAATTGACAAGAAGAACTTTTCACCTCTTTGCCTTGGTAAGGCCAGACAAACAAAGACGAGTGAAGTTGGAAGTTTGCAACCAGCGTTTTTTGGAAGGCACAAGCTGCACGCCGAAAATCACTTTCCGCTGCGAGACAACAGGTTCAAAAGGCACAGATAACTTTGATTAATTGCCTGAATCAATGAAAAGCAAGATCTGTATTGCAATGCTGATTATCTAGCCTATTTCTTTGGGAGGTATTCAATCAGCCAACCGGCTTGTTCGGAGAAAAGTATTTCAATTTTGTACTTCCAGTGTTTTCAGCAATTGCTTGACACGTTGTTAAAATAGATTCATTCAAACGTAACGTTGTTCACCTTACTTTTGTGCAACAAAATGAATACGCTGCGCCAAGAGGGCAAGATTTTCGAAAACGTGTTACTGTAACATGCGGCAGCATTTGCCACAATACCTTGAAAAAACTAACTGTTTTTTTGAGAATTCTTTTATGAAAGTTTTTTGAGAGTTTTTTGAGAATGCTTTTACGAGTCAAAGAGTTTTTAAGAACAAGATATTCCTGTAACAATTAAATAGCACTTTAAACTCTAACTACTGCGGAGTGATGATTTCTTATACTGTACGAAGTACAGTGAAAAAAGCGCCACTGAGCAAATGGAGAAAGCGAAGCCTTTAAAGCCAAATTTAAGAAGAATAAATATTTAAAAAAGGTTTAATGCCTAATTTTAGTTTTCGTATGAAGAAACACAGATCGATGTTTGACATGAAATACGAGAAAATTGTCAAATTGCATTAAACTAACAAAGAGGATTTTTTCAAAGACGTTCTGCATGTTTCTTTTACATGACTTTTACAATATGAATGGGTTTAAAAACTAATACCGCTTTGATGTACTTAACGTTCTTCGTTAATTTTACTCAGATATAAACATGATTTCTCTCATGGAAAGATTTGCATGCCTTGCAAGCTTGAACATGTAGTTAAAAATACCGGTCAACATATGTTACCTCTTTCATCTAATGGATTTGCACAGGGATACAATATTACACGAAATTTTAACACCTTTAATATTTTTTCGACGTGAATTCACTTCAAGAGTTTTATGCACAAGGTGCCAATCGACATAAATTCAGGTTGTTCACAAAACACAATCCGTTCGGTGCAAACTGTAGATAATGTTTGTTGCTAGCATCGTAAAACCACGTGGAAATATTCAAGAATGTTTCGAATATTTGTTAATATTTTTTAATGATATTGATTTCACAAAGTTCGTCAAAACTCCTCGAACTCACCCAAATCCGCCCAAAACGTCGAGAAATGGTGTGTTCAATAATTCAAATAAATGCTTTGTCTGTTTGTTCGAATTTCGTTATGGTTTGCCATTATATGTGGCGCGAAGCACACCAAGATCCCCAAAAATGCTTAATACGGAACCTGCTTGATCTCCCAAAACGGCAGGAAATCGTGTGTTCAGTAAAAAAAATTTAATCAATGCTTTCTGAAACATGTTTACTTAAATTTTGTTTTAGTTTGTTTTATTATGTAGCGTGAAAATACGACAAAACACTCTTGGCACCGATGTTGTTTTTTGTGAAACATTTTGGCAGCAAAGGTAATTGCAACCAATAGATATATATTAGGAAAATCTAGCTGATCCGTGTTTTTTGTTAAATTACTTACCCGCAAAGTTAGTTCAAACTCTTCTAATAAATGGAGCACCGTAAGAAATGGCATTAACTACTTTGCATAACATTGTTAGTCTTCCTTCCATGTCCAGTCAGCGGCTCAAATTGGCATTTTTCAAAACTGCTGTATGACGGTTTCACAGCACGCTAAATAAGACGTAAACACAACTTTACAATTCTTATGGTTGTATATTAATGCTGCATAGAAAGTTAATACTGTATAGAAAGACCTTTCCACGATTACCTTAAATGCATAGCCTGCTTAAATAAATGCTAGCGCTAAAAGAAGTGTTCAATATGATTGTGCTTCAATTCCTTAGATGCATAGGCATGCTGCATCGCTCAGTTCGAGCTTCTGTCATGGAAGACACTCCCTACGCGGTTACTAATGAAGGCAAGTTGTCTCAACTTCGATCACTAGATTCCGTGGATCAATTGCGGACATCGATGAAAGCGAAAAATGGAAATGTTCTTTCTCAGCATCAGAAACACGAGCCCAAGATGTTGAAAGCAGCACCAAAATTCGCTCAAATCGCGGTCCTGAAAAGTGGCTGCGTCTTTGTAAGCTCATATGCCTTTGCAAAATAAGTAACCAATTTCTTTGCTGATAAGTGTTACATAAATGGCTGCTTATAGTCTTCATTTTTATAATGTTGATGACTTTTTGCTTTAGCTAAATCGCCAGATTTTGAAAAGAAACAAGTTTTGCTGAAAAGAAACAATTCCGACTTTTTGCTTTAGCTAAATCGCCAGATTTTGAAAAGAAACAATTAGATCTTTTACATGTACAATACCACTGGATATGCATCAGGGTTTTTCCAAAGATATAAAGCGCGTTTTATTTTGAAAGCATTGGGTTTATTAGATGTAAAGACTTCAGAAAACGCGCATTTTCTTTCATTACTTGAACAGAGTTCTATGTTTCGCAAGAAAGCACTAAGCCTCTTGCAAAAATGCACCTGAAAGTAAAACAAAGGAAATAAATGGGGACCAAAAGGTATCATACTTCTTTGTTGCTACAAATTTTCTTCAACAGCTTCTTGTGCAACCAAACTTCAGTTTCATGGCCATTGGATACGGTCCCGCCCGTAGTTAATACCGGGTGCAAAATATTTTGTTTCAAATTATGCAAAATTTTACATAAGCCACGCATCAAGAATAATCGAATGCTACATGCAATCGGTGTCGTGAACGACCAGCGACACCAAATTTTGTGATTTGCGCTGTTGGGCAAATCACAATACGCTCCTATTTTCAGGATGAGGTTTCGCAAAAACACCAATGTTTTCTGTTTCAGGGGCTCGAAGAGCTGATGAAAAGAACCACTCTCAGACTTTCGTTGATCAGCGAAGGCGCTGAATGCGTTTTCATATCGAAGAAGCTCTTCTTGAAAAAGGCAAGCAGCAAGACACTTCGAAAAGTGAACACCGTGATAGGACGTTATCCAACTGAGGACTACATTCGCAACCAACTGGCTGAACAAAACGGGTGGTGCCGTTTCCGTGAGGACGTTGTTAGGGAGGTGTTGAACAAACTCGAAGACAGAGATCCAACCGCACCAGTAAAAGTTCATTAAAAAGCGTTCATGCATTTACAAGCAAAGTGGAAATACTGTACTTCCTACTGGAAAAAATCTTTGAATTCTTCAACTTCAGCTGAAATTGTTGAAAAGCAGGAAGATCATAACTCCAGTGCATTTTGTACTGATATGAATGAATCTTTTTCAATAAAATTTTTTGACTAGTACATTACAGTGGTAACACTTTTACTACAGGGATTTGCCCAATTTGGAAATTCTTTGTTTGGCCATAACTTGTCAGCAGATTGAGCTCCAGAGCTGTTCAAACCCTCTAAAGATGCGGAAAGTCTTGTAGTCTTGATTAAAAAAAACTGGGAAGTATTAGATTTGAACTTACTTTTGGGGGGGCGACACAGGTTTAAGGTTTTTCTGATGACATCATCCGGGCCTGGGCCCCAACCTCAAAACGTAATTTTTGTGGTTCGACTTCGACAGTTATGGCCAAAAAGTCGATGATTATTCAGTCAATTCCTTATGGGCTCATTAGGGGTTAATTACATAATTTTGTTGTTTTTAGGCCATAAATTTCCAACCACAAATGCTGGAAAGCCAATTAAGGGCTCTAAAGATGNGGATTATCGCCACGTTGTTATTAAAAAAAAAAAAAAAAATTGGGTCTTGGGGTTGGGGCCAGGGTTGATGAAGTGGGCCAAAAATGCTTAAGCCTACACTATTATGACGTGACCCATAAAAAATATCATCCAAGATTTTCCTATGTTTTAAAAATCTAAACTACAAGACTTTCTGCATCTTGAGAGGGTTTGAACAGCTCTCTAGCTCAATCCACTGGCGAGTTATGTTGTTGCAAAGAGGCGCAAAAACGTAGCAGAAGCGGTAGTAAAAGGGGTAAATTTTATTTGTTTCCAGCCTTTCTCACACTTAAAATAATTAAAAAGTATTTTTGTTTTCTTGTGGTGTATTATACTTTTACTGAAGTACAACAAGTGTATTTCATGTATGTGATGGCTCCAGGATTACACCAGGGCATCGAAGCAACACGCAGCGCTCTTTGCGTAACAGGTTCGCTGCTTGTGTTAATCCACCTCAATTTGCTGTTTTACATATAACAAAAAAAGATACTTGAAAATTGCGTTTTGTTTTTGACGAACTTTTTAAAAATCTTTGGTTCGATTACATGTTGTATTTGTTTGTTTGTTGAAAAGTTTTGAAAAAATAAAAACCAAATTTTAAATTTTACGCTTTGCGTTTTATGCTATGTAGGTATTGCTTTTAGCACACAACGCCTAAAGATTTGGAATGAAACTATTATTTTAGACATGAAATGGCTCAATTCTCATTTGGATCAATCAAAAGAAAATCGAACTAAAAACGATTTTTTCTTGAGAACCGAGCAAAAAATTTGACTAATAAATACACCTGTATGATGCAACCGAAAATGTTAGATGGTTTATCAACCATGACTATAACTTAGCTAGCCAACATCGTCAACTTACAGAATTAAAACTCTTTTCAGTATTATCGATAAAGTGTCATTACTTAAAGCAGCCAGGAACGGCGATGAGCAACACATGTATTTGCACACTTTTGGATTCTACCGAAACTACTTGAGGAAAAGATTTTAAGCACTTGATATCCTGTTTTGCAGGTGTGCATGGCGCTTGAAATCAAGCTGCTTAGAGTTCGTCAAAAGCATCAAGTAATATTTTGTGTACGAAGTTTTTTTCCCAATTGTAAAAATATGTTTAAACAAAGTGAAGAGAAGCTCGAGCAATTGAAGCTTGCGTGCTATGGAAAAAAACTCCGTGGACAGTAACGTGCTGCAAATACCACTTCGATTGCAAGCATTGCGAAATATTTTAGCGTGTAAAAATTGAAAAACCATCAATGCCACATTCCTATGCTTTAAGCCACTTAAAATCTATGATGGGAATAGCGATATAAACTTAGAAATAATATCACTACCGAGTGATGCACACTTCAGCATAAAGTAACATTTTAAAGTTTGTTTTGGTTCTTTCGAATGGTCATGTACAGTTTATTTGCAGTAGTTTGAGGCATAGAAACTCACGGAAGTGAAGCGAAAATATTGTTAAAGAGCAAACGAGAAGTCAGTCGGGAGTCGGTAAATTTTGAGTTCTGGTGTTAGTTAAGTTACTTACCAAAAATTAACCTTTCTTAGTAAGGAAGTTCACTGCAATGTTTGTATAAGTTAAAACATTGTAGTAGTAGCGGGGATATGACTTTTATGGCTGTGTAATATTAAAAGCTTCATAATAGCTGCTAACAAGCGGGTATATCGTGTAATTCCGTGTTTCTTGCTATTGTACAAGAAACCGTTTTGCCGTATTCAATTAGTTAAGTAAAAATAGTATTAATTTCACATTCTGCAGTGATCTCAGTTTACAAGAGCAATAATATTCATGATTCATTACGCAAAGAAACTCAACTTTTACAAACGCAGTTGAATCTTGCTTTGCGAATTACTGAAAAGCATCTTGCAATTCTACTGCTTATGTAGAGCACGTGTTTGAATGCTGAAAATAATTAATGCACGACCGCAATATACATTACATGTGTGCGGCCGCATAATTTTTTATGGAGGACGCATACGGCCGTACGACCGTAGGTTGTGCACTCTTGCTTTAAGCTCTTCAATTGTCAGCGAAAGAAAAGGAGACATGATGACGGCAAACGTTTTTCGTCGCCGAATTTAACCGCGTTAGAGAAAAAAACGCTCAGGTCGGATTAACATACTTTCTGCAATTCTTGTTAAAAGAATGTAACACGAGCTGTGGAATAGAAAGAGCGTGGATTACGTCAGTTGTGTACTGTTGCTTTTTTCCAGAGTAGTGGTGTCACCACATTATGTTTTTTTATACAAAACGTTTAAGCATTTTTAGGGACATTGCTGATCTAGTGGAAAGTTTGATTTGCGGAGCTAGTTGGGGAAAAGGCGCAGTGGTAGCTTTCCTCAAATTTTCGACGGGAATTATAGAAGTGTTGAATAAATAATATCAGGAAAGCCTAAAGTCAATCATTTATTAGAGTTCACAGTTATGACCCCAAATATTTTTTATGACCAAGCGCCTTGTATGATGACCAGGGCAACCAATTTTTTGACCTAAAAACTTAAAATTTTGTCTTTTTTTGACCTATCGATTTTCTGCGTTTTTAGTTGAAATGCGGAATACAATGCATATTCATATACAGTATTAGAAAACAAGCCAATAGGTTTGTTCTGTTGAAATGAAACAAAAAGTACTTTATCTTCAAAATCTGATATAGCATGTTTTGAAATGCTTGGCTGCTTTCAGTATCATGAACGAACTTCGTTGATACTTTGCACTGCGCCGATGTGCTTCCACCATAAACCTTTTGTCACTTTTCAATATGCAGCCACAGAATTTGCAAAATAATTCACCCTTTGATGTTGAGGTAAACTCAGAAGCACATTCATGCAGTATACTTCGAACTTTTCAAGAACTTGGTTGTTTAAGCTGAGGCATGATGTGTTGATAACTACATTAATAACTACAGTAGACTCAAATCTGCCAATATCATAAAGTTAAAACACAACATATGCGTAATAGATTGGTACTGTAAGACCACGTTTCTTGCATTGTCGTGCCACCCTAGTCTACTTAATATTCAATTGTCCAGTTGTGGGCTAAGCAACATCATTACGACAAAAGTCGCAACAAACCCATTAGTATTTCAGAATTGCAACTAATTGCAAAAACATATCAAAATCTGTTGTTGTAACTTTAATAAAATATCGATAACGAGAAAAAACTCTGCTACAAGAAAGTTATGACCTGATGATAAATTTTGACCGAATGATATATTTTGACTTTTTTTGACCTAACAACTTTGGAGTGTATCACAGAATCAGGGTGAAATATGGTTTTTGGACGTTTCATATACTTTTAAAAAGGCAGAAAAATTGACTTTATTGACTTTTGGTTGCCCTAATGGATATTAAAATCGATGACAAATGGGCTTTTTTCAACTGTCAGCGCAAGTAAATGACACGTGACCAGGCAAACGTCGAATTTAACCGTATTCCAGGAAGAATCACGTTTAGTTCGGACTAACACAATTCTCAGTAAAAGGGTGCAGCATGAGCTGTTTACGGAATACGAAGTGTCTGGTGTCCGCTGTTGCTCTTTTCCAGAGTAGTACTGTCACTAAATAATGTTTTAGTGTAAGTGGCTAATCAGAAATGTTTGTTTCATAATTGCAATGAAGTGGTTAATTGACGCCCAGCTTGTACTCCGCTGATTGTAAAGCGCCGTTGTAATCAAAGCAGCTTCTGGCTGCGAACGCTGTTTTCTTAACGGTCATTTGGTGCATTCGGGCATTTGTGTTAAAAAACCAGCTCGTGGTCTAGTGGTAAGTGCGTCCGCTTCGGTGCTGGTAGGTCGAGTGTTGTCGGCCGGGTCTTACCAAGACCTTGTAAATTGGTACTGCAGCCTTCTTACCAGACGCACGGTGTACGGAAGAGCTGCAGGGAACTCACCCAGAACAACAACAAAAATAAACAAGTGAAATGGAACCTGAAATTGTAGAAATTCAGTCGTGGCGCTACAAGACCATTGTAGTTATAAAGCGCCAACAACAAACCACCATATCAAACAAACATTTGTCCGCGTAGAGAGCTTATTGCCGTGTGAATTCGTCTCGGCGTTAATTTTTCTATTTTCCATTTTCCGCTTGTTCTTTGACGTGAGTTGTTTTCTTATTAGGGTGGAGATATTCCATTACTTTCCACGAACGTGTTCGAAGTATAGAAGGCGGATGCGCTTCGCGCCCAGAGATGGACAAC
>JGI24158J21664_10010166_pt1 | contig 12562 bp, 9 predicted proteins | sample Ectturendosymbi3_FD_21664 | JGI IMG/M metagenome (IMG submission 21664) | reverse complement strand
CATAAATGCAACTTCCTGCGCATAAATGCAACTTTCGTTGAAAATAAATGCAACTTTCTCACTTTTTTACTGCAACAAAAACTTGCCCTACTCATAATAAGCAGTGATGAATGGCAAAGTTGAGCACATTTTAACCTGTAAAGCTCAGAAGAAAATAAGACTGGTTACCGTGATGAAAACATAAAATTTGTTTCCACAGATGAAAAACACAAAAAAGTCCACATTTGTTTATATTGCATTTTTCTGCCCTTCTGAAAATGTACCGCCATGCAGAGCAATGGTAGTTCGCTACCAATTAATTATAACTTCCATGTCATGCTGCCTCTAGTAAACGTAATGGTTCCTACAGAACTTGCCAGTAATCTAGTAAACCTTGCTAGTAAGCCTAATGGTTTCTGATAAAAATCCTACTCTACAATGGCGTGCCGTGCATTTCACGCTTCGGCCTGCAATGGACGCGTTTGTTGCGAGTTACGACACCAGACTGCAACAGTGGATCTGCATGCCTTTGATGTTTCTTTGGTTTAATCGCTGAGGCTGTGAAATCGTAGCTGACAGGCGTGGTGTTACTTGTTGAACAATGGTTCTCAAACGCCGTTCTAAGAGCTGCATGCTGCTCCCAAGCATCCTTGTGCGGCTTTTAGCAATTTTTCAGTAACAGTTTCTATTGAAACAAGAGTTGATGATGGCTACCTAGTAGGCGAAACATATACTCTGTAAGAGCTTAGTGTCTGATTCTTTGCTGGGAAAGGATAGACAGTGTCGAAAGGATAGACCTTTCGATAGACAGTGTCTTTCAGTAACACCTCTAATATTTTGTGTAACAGACTTCGTTAGTGCAATAAAACGAAACGTGTCAATCGACTTGTGGTAAAAATATTTTGTAGGACTCTAACAAAATCGTAGGTCTGGATTTGGCTCGCTTCAGCGAAATGGTTGAAAACCCTGAACCACTGCCGTAGAAGTAAGAAAAACGGTAACTACCACAATATCTCACTTTTTAGGCAGAATGATCAAACCGGGTCTGTAGTATTGTAGCGATCTAAAAAGAACGGAGATATAATGAGTAGGTATATAATAAAATATCTATAGCTTTTGTAGCTGTGTAATCATGCTGTTAGCAGGGAGTATGTTTAAGATATGATACCATTACAGATTTAAGCGTGAAATGCATGGCACGAAGGGAATTTTTATTAGAAACCATTAGGCTTACCAGTAAGGTTTATTACATTACTGGCCAAGTTCACTGGGAAACATTACGTTTACAAGCAGTAGCATAACATGGAAGTTATAAATATTGGTAGCGAACTAGCATTGCTTTGTATAGCAGTACATTAGGAAGGTATAAAACTCAATGTAAACAAATGTGGACTTTTCTTGAAGTTTTCATCTCTGGAAAAATATGTTTTCAGCACGGTAACCAGTCTTATTTTCTCCTAAGCTTTGCAGGTTAAATTATGCTTTACTTTGCGATTTATCACTGGTTATTATGAGTGCAAAGATTAGAAATCAAAAGTTTTCAGCTATGTTAAAAAAGGCAAATGCGAATTTCTTGCTAGAAGTCATACTATTTTTTTGAACAAAAGGGCTTTTAAACACATCTTCGCATTTGTATTAATGCAAATGGGTGCATGTTTGAAAGAACACACAAGAGAGGTAAGCGACTATGTGTTTTGCGCTTTTTGCATGGTTTGCCCGGGCAGCACTGTTAGCTCTTAGCTGGAATCACCAAGACTGCAACAGGCAAAGCATGCAAAGAGTGCAAAACAACGCCCGCAACCAGCTTGGGACAGTAGGAGGGGTGGAGAGTTTCTGAGAAGGACCCAGATTTTTTAAACTACGTCCAATACATTTTTCCAGGGAAGCAACAATTTTTTTCTGCGCCCCCCTGGTTACGGGACTGTACAAAACACTTGGTCAATTGGGATTTCTCTATGTTCTAGATGCTCGTACACAAATTTCGTTTTCCCAACAGCATTTTCTTAATTCTTGTCGTAAGAAACAACCAAAGGTCCTCAGGCATTGACGGCAAAACTAGCCACTGCCATTTCAGAAATTGTTTGTATTACCGTTATCGTGAGTCACGTTTCTGCTAGTAACTATTCTCTGAATCGTCTGAACCTGTGATTGTCGTTTTTTACTGATTTCCTCATGGTGGGAGCGCTGCTTGTAAAAAACTACCAGATCAAATCACTTAAAAAGGTTTGGTATATTCTCTTAGTTGTGTACATGATTTGATTCATTTTTCATCAACGTAGGCACACCAAGACAATTAAAATATTAATGTGTGAAAATGACCCGAAGCCGGAGCTGGAGCCTGAGCCATGAAAAAAGAGAGCTCCAGAGCCGGAGCAACCCTCATGAAAACCACGAGCTCCGGAGCTGGAGCCATGTTCATGAAAAAAAAGAACTCCGGACCCGGAGCTTCTTCCTCTTCCTTTGAGCCAGTTGTTCAAACCACTGCTTGGCCGCATTAGATCTCGGGGTAGATGTTGAGCAGCCATTCGATTGTCTCATCATCCAGAACCGTCAGGCCATGCAGTCCATGAAGAGGTTGATGGATTGGACATTGGATGACAACGTGTCGACGGTTTGTTCTTCTGCGACACGCTCACAGGCCACAGAGGAGGCCATACCAAATCTGTACAAGCAGGAGCGGAAACGTCCGACACCGGTGCGTAGGCACTTAAGCCGGACCCAGGCTCGTCTGGGGAGGGTCATTTCGGGGGTGTGGGTGCCGGTGTGGGGGATGAGAATGCGGAGTCTTGTGGGGTTGTCCGCCCACTCCGCATTTCATTAGTGATCCCCCCACTGCGCAGCACGTATGTTGTTGTTGTCAGATAAACTGATGAGATGTTGTGCGGCGGGTACAAATGGGTGTCTCAATTTGAAACTTGGTGCTGTGAATTATGGATCATGCTGCACACTGTAAAATCCATCCATAGCAGACGTACACTGACGCTTACATTATGAGTTGATGTCGCATGTGCAAAGTTACAGGCAGACAAATTTTAACACAGGTTTCATAAGCACAATGCTGAAAAACAGTTGAGATAACTGCTTTATTGGATGTGTCTGCAAGTGCCTAGATAGAACTTTTGGTGACACATCAGTCAAAATATCTTTAATTTACACTGAGTGATACTCAAACATACAGCCTAATGTCACATGATGAATAAAAAACATTCAGTATTTGTTATATTAAATATATCCTATGACATTTTTTTAAGGATCTAATGAAATAATTATTTATATTTTACTACTATCACCACTGATGCCAGAAAGCTGCTCTATTTTGCAAGCCTGATTTAACACACAAGGGTTCTTACTTTCAAAACAACTATTCCTAACACTGCCAAGCCACACCCAGCCGATCAGTAGCCTATTTAAAATATATATTTGTATTTAAACAGAGTCTCTTATCATATGTTGTGCACAGCTTTCAGCCTTTATTATGAATAAGCATCTTCTCAGTAATGTTTCATTTCTAGACATCTAAAACTGGCAGATAGCCTACATTTCAAACAGTATATTTTGTTACTGTAGGCTAATATCTGCTATTGTACTTCTATCACCACTGATGGCAGAGAATTATGGCACTCAATTTTCTTTAATGACAGGTAAAATGCAAAAGCAAACCGTTTTAGCAGGGGTTATTTCTGAACATTTGGTTAAGATTCTTGCCTTCAAGATAAGATATCCTAACCCTGCCAACCCAAAGCCTAAACTGCTATCGATTGTAAAACAACCCATCCTTGCTGACGTGCCTTGTCGACTGCATGGTAATTATGTTGGTATTACACTTGTAAAACTGAACTCAACACATTAACAGAATAACGGTGCAGTCATATCTTATCTGGAGACAGGCACTGGATGCTAGCCGTGCTAGATGCTAGCCTGGTACCGCGCGAACGAGACCACGTACACTTCATAACGAGACGTTTTCCTGTCGAGGTGGCCAACGCATTGGCTTGTTCAGGGCGCTGACTCAGCAAATCACGATCAGAACCACACCACTCGTTATCCGTATGTGGTAACTGACCATGTAAACGTAGTAAAGGTGTCAGCGATATGTGAGCGACCTGTCCAACGTTACTCCGAGGTATTTCGGCTCAGAGCAGAAGGGCAGGGTTTCGTTGTTGTATTTGACTTTAAGCTCACGTTTAGCTTCCTTGTTAGATGGAAGGCTGCCGACACCGTTTTTGTAGTGCTGAGCTTTAGCTTCCAAGTCTGGAGGTATTCACCTACAGTTGCAATATCCTTGTTCGACACCCCTTCCATTGCCTGCCAGTCTGCATCAGTATGCATGATTGGTAGATCGTCAGCACATGCATACATTCTGGAGACGGTAGTTGGCAGGTTAGAGATGTGGGTGGTGAGTGTTGAGGTGCGCCAGGACAAATCCTTGTGGGACGCCATTCTTGAGGCGTCGTAGTCTGCTTCTTTTATCGTTTCCAGTGGTAAGTGTGAAGCTGCGATTGCCAACCATCTCCATGATCATGCAGGCCATGTGTCTTATCAGGCAGCGATTGCAGCAGCTTGCAGGTGAGGCCGCGGTGCCATACAGTGTCGTAGGCTGCTGTGAGGTCGACAAACACACTTGCGGCCTTCTTTTTAGCCGAAAAACTATCCTCGATGTCCTGTATCAGCAGGGTGACCTGGTCTACGGTCGACCTCCCGTGTCGAAAGCCCGCCGGGAGCAATGGGTCGATAACTGGATCGACACGAGCGTAGATGAGTCTCTCGAGGATTTTAAAGGGGACACACAGCAGAGATATGGGACGGTAGTAGCTCTTTGGGTCTCCCAGTGGCTTTTCTGGCTTATGGGTCGCAACTATTAGTGCTCTTCTGCAGATATTTGCAATTTTTAGTTGGAGCATGCACGAAGTGAGGAAGTCGCAAAGGCGTGGAGTATGAACTCCGGGAAGATGGAATCCAATACCGGGGACTTTCCTGGTTTCAGGCGTCTGAGGGCAGCAGCAAATTCCTCCAGCCTAAAGGGTTCATAGATACTGTGACCCTCGGGTGTTGGAATCGTCCATAGGGCGGACAGCTGCTTGTTGACGAACCTGGTGCACTCGCGGCCGCCGGTCTTGTGTGTCCCGTTCTTCACGAGTTGCGTGACGATGGAGTTTGGCGAGACGGGGCACCGGCGAAAGGAGCGTCCAGACCTGCCAGTAAGTTTGTTGATGGTTCTCCACGCCTTGCGGCTAGAGTGCGAGAAGTCGATGGAACTGACACGGAGCTGTGTCATTTTTACGACGGCTCCGCAGCCCTTGTTAGAAATTAATAACACGAGGCAGATTAGCAAAAGATAATTACATCATTCCCTTGAGACACTGAAAACAAGATGAAAACAGCCTCACGCACTTAGGTCCAATAATATGGAACTCCATAGCCATAACTACTAAAAACAAAACATTTCTCCAATTTCAAAAACTTTGCTATGATTACCTGCTAGAAAATTATACTTAAGTTTTGTTACCAGCCAAACAGACACTTGCTTAAAACGTGGACGAAAACGAAGATAATATTATTGGCGTTTTGAAGTGGTCAATGATTGTTAACTGATCTTAATCATTCATTATTGACTGAATGATTATTAACAGATCTATTTACATTTTGTTTACATGAACTGTGACGTTACGTCTGGGTTGATTTTAGGTACACTGAAGCTTGTTGACATGTATTCCGTGTTTACTTATTTGTTTGTTTATTGACTGTGGATCACCGATATGGGTATTGGGTAAGCTGGGCGCAACTGCTATATTGTCAAGATTTGCATGAGTGGTAACAGTGTTTTATAAACACAGGTGGAATGGACCTTTAGCGGTCTTTGCTACGTCAAAGTTTGTTGTGTGGTAACGTGGTTGGCTGTGAGCTGCTGTTGTCATTTTGCGCGGGTGGCCTTGACCTGCGATATGACTTTCTGAGAGCTACCACGTTGTTTTTTGAGCGGGTGGCCCTGTTGTGGAGGTGGCTGATATGTAGGCTGATGGATGCTATTGTAAAGTGGATATTTAGTTGGTCAAATTCAGAGTGTATTGTTTGATTTGTTCATTGTGTGGTATTGCTGCTTCACTGCAACGTCTTTGTCTTTATTTGCATTTTGTCACTATGGTGTATCATTTGTATTTTTTTGTTTTGTATGAAATTGTGGGGGCAATAACCCGATGACAGCTGCGGCCGTCGCTTACCGCCCTTGCATTCCTGACCACGTATTCTATGCGTGGTCGTGGTGCAAAAATAAACTGAACTGAACCCATTTTGACCAGCCGCTAAGTTTTGTTGATTATCCTTGACGTCAGACGCCATCGCCACGTATCCCGATGTGCCACGTGGCTGCCAATGTTTCGCTCCCCTATGTCGCTGCCGTAATTTTTACTTGGGCAGACTGGCTATTGTCCGTAAGGGGTTTCAAAAGTTTGCAGCTAAATTCACCACACTGACTTTGGTAGAAGTGATTATCAAAATATTTGCGACACGACTCCTTCTTTCACTTATTCTGACCGTTATTTTTATTTTAAGAAGGTAAGCATTTGTTTGTTGCGTGGACTAAACCTTACTTTCGTCAATGTACCTGGGCATACACGTCGAAATTAAGTGCGAAATATTAAAAAACGAAGAAAATATAATCCTAACACAAACATCGTAGATGAATGACACCCATAGCGGTATGTGGCAATTGTGAAACTTATTGGTAAAATCGCGAACAGCCCACGCACCCCCAAGTTGTGCACACAGCCCCGACACTCACGTTCATGACTCTGCACTGAAGAATTCTGATGAACACCATTACAGGAGACAAATCAACTTTTTGAGACTTTTTGCTTGTACTGATGTTCGATTCCGTTCCTCGGGGATAGAGGAGTTTATTCATATTTAAGCACTGAGGAGGCACGCTGTATATAGCGTTACCAGTGTTGCTGAAAAATAACAAGAGTATAGGAGTATGCAACAGCATCGTTGATTGGCAACATAGACCTTAGGAAAAAGTAATGTACTGATGAAAAATGTAATGAGTTTTAAGGTAAGCCCACAGGTTACACCAGTGACGTTCAACGTGGGCGAAATCGCCCCCCTGGGGGCGATTTTATGCGTCAAAGGGGCGATTTTGTGATTTACCAGATTTGGGGGACGATTTCAGTTCCCAGGGGGCGATTCTGTAGGTTAGAATATACTAAAAAAACTATATTTGCCACTTTGGAACCAATTCATCATGATGCACTTGCGACTTCATGTTTCGTAAAAAAGGTTACAAAACACAAGATATAAGACTGATGATGTAACAATCAAACTATAAAGTAGCGTTGTCCTATGTACGCATTAATGCACTAACTATCCAAGACCACGGAGAGTGTGCTTGGTTTGGAGCCAAGCATTGTGGTTCTGTCGAGGTATACAGGTAAAAGCCGAATGTTTAAAATAAAATAGTGGTGAAACTGTTGCAATAAGTATTTTGGTACTTTGTTGACCTAGTCCAGCTATGTCCAACCCTGGCTTACTGAGCCATCTTCACCAGGGCTGCACACCGAATGACATATTAATGAAGGCTGCACACTGAATGACTTCCTTTGATCTTAGCAAACTACTGTAAATTCAGTTTAAGCTAATGCACTGAAGCGTTCGAATCCTAACTGCAATGGCAACAGACGCGACAAAGTGGCACTGAGGACCACCTGCATCAAAAATGTGAAATTCAAGATTACCGAAATAAGGACAGGTTGTCAGTGTGTAGGATACTTTTACTACAGCGAAAACCTAATGGGCCGCACCAAACCTTTGAGGCGGGTTGGACATAGCTGACCCAGTCATTGCATGAGCAGCATCAAACAAGCGACATCAATCAATAACATTTACAAGCCTCTGGCATGTCAACACGCGCGGAATTTCGGACTTTTCTCGTATACCGTGGTATGGATTGATTCGTTTTATTATATTTATGTTGGTTGAAAGCAACTGACACTGATAGAAAATACCCAATCGACCGAACTCCATTTTTTAAAGACGTAAAACGTCAGTTTCTTTGATGATACTAAAAATGGTCCGACAATCATAACATTGCTACCACTGAATCATCACATCGACTTCCGCTGTGATTAAGAATATTAGACAAAAGTCGTAATTAAGTTTAGCCTAACTATTTTTCGCCGTGAACTGACACAAATCCCCACAATTGTATGTGTTATCATTAGGAAAGTTGCCTTGAAACAAGATTTCATATAGTTTTCGGTAGAGCATTGCCAAAATATTGCTTTGTAGGCACAATAGTCGTAAACCGTTATCATGTCTTTTATAAACTTTGGTTCGTTACTTGAGTAAAACAGTGGAACCAAGTGTCTTCTATTAAAAAATACGTGAAAAATGACTGTTATGAGACGATTTAAGCAGCAATTAATGGCTAGCAAAATTAATACAGTTAGCCGTATAAAACGGGCTTATCATATTTTTCAGTCAGTTCGAGTGTTTCACTGTGCTTGTAGATATAGCTGTACTGTGTTTATCTGGCTAATGACACAGTATGTCAGTACAGTACGCTAGGAAAAGGATAACTTATACTCAGGGGTGTAGTGGGGTGGGAACGTGCGGGAACGGCTCTCCCACACCTTTTTCACGTTTTGCTCTGAAATGAGTTTAAGTTGTTTCGAAATGGCTATTTTTTAGATGCGTTCCCACACCTTTTTTGTTAGCACTACATCCCTGCTTATACTAGCACGTAAGTCCAACCACCCTCATGTTGGCTAAACTAAAAATCCCAAAAAATCGTTCCCGCCAGACTGCCACCTGTAGTTTGAGGCTTGCCAAAAAGTTTTTCTGTTGTGAAAACAACGCCAAAAGTAGGATTGCGTAGAAACTGACTGGGTGAAGTGTTTTGCCAGTTAGCTAACATAAGCGAATGCGATTCCACATACAGGAACTTTTCACCTAATACCAAAACGATGATGAAGTTTGTACCATATTTTATTATTATGGATGGTCAGACGTTTGGATCAAGTGCAGTGAGCGTTTTCCGGAAGTTTTGGGGAAAGTTAACCTAATGTTGCTACTGAAGTTTCCGACGAAATATGTTCCTGAGCAAGTTTCAACCAAGTACTGCACATAAGTAATAAATACCGCAATCGTTTTGATATGAATAAGACCAGTGGAAACGCCATACGACTTAAGCTGACCAATTTGCAATCTGCTTGGAAAACCTTGCAGATAAAAGCCAGGGACAAGGTTCGCAGAAGTTGGAACCAGGACTGTGGAGCCGAAACTCAAATTTCGGGCTCCGGATCCAGCTCAGGCATCAAAATTTTTTCGCTCCGCCTTCAGAATGATTTGGTCCATTAAAAACTTAAAACCATTGCATTATTTGTATAATTGGCTTGCTATAGAAAATATGTCCGTTGCATGGGAACTCAAATTTCAGGCTCCGGCTCAACAGCCCTGGTTGGAACCAACTGTTTTTGGAAATAAGTAAAGCTTTTTCTACAAATGCAATTGCCATCGTTTTGTTTGTTCGTTTTTTTGTGCTAACTAAAATGCCCCTATATTTCATTAGCATTGAAATATTTTCAAATTAAAATAATGTTTTTGCCAACACTAAAATTATAAAGGGGTGCGATTTTCAAGCAAAGTTCCCGTAGGGGGGCGATTGAACAAAAAAGGTTGAAGACCACTGGGTTACACGATGAAGTCAATACTACACAAGGAAAATACTGGCACAGTTTTTCGTCCTACCCAGCAGTAACATGAAAGAAACCAACTTTATCACCACTCTGAAGCTGAAAAAATTTCGAATTGAAAGCAGTGGCATAGCCAGCCGAAAATTTTGGGGGGCGAAATGTTTGATTAGGCGAATAACAGTATTTTGTTTGGGACACCACCTCTCAAAGCACAAAATAACTAGATATACTAAAAATTTTTTGGGGGGCATGGCCCCTTGGCTACACCTATGATTGAAGTTTTGAGTTTTGACATAATGATGTGTATGTAACAATCAACGCACTTTGTTTTCTAATTGCGTTGGTCCATTTTATAACGTTGTTTTCTGATACGCGAGCACTCGACACTCCCATTTACATAGTTCCTTATAAAATATTATAAATGCTTGTAAGAGACCGAAATGGTCTCTCAAGTTTTTCCAACGGTCTCCCAAAATTCAGTATAGAACCTCGCTGCATAACCACCCACCACTAAAACAAAGGTACACCTCGCTTTATGACCATCTCAGTATTCAGATAAGTAGTTGAGGTCCCTCAAAATGTCCAATGGTGACCAAAGTCAAACCTTAAAAAAACCTGCACCTCGTAAAACAAAGCATGTGGAAGTACAGTAGTTCCAGCAAAAACAAATGGTGAAAGACTTAGAACACAGATTGAAGTAAAAAGATTCATCCTGGCACTAACCAATGTAAACTCTCCGTTAGGGAGGCGTCTTTGCAGGATGACAGCAATAGAACACGGCAATATTCCATCAATCTGTGCAAATCATTAAGCTCTTCCTGTAATAAGTACAATTCAGTATGTCAATCTTGATCTAAATGGTCATCACACGAATCATACTGAGTTCGTTAGTACTGCAATTAACAGCATTATGACTCATCACACCATCGTCATAATAATTAGCACTGACTGGGCTTGGAAGTTGGCAAGAAGCTAAATCCAAGTTGGGCCAGCAACTTGGCATCGAAATAATGAGCGGAAAACTCACTTCACTGTGCAGCTTCGACTGTCTAAGATCCATATTAAGATTAAATACAACTTTCAATATTTCACTGATCATGATCACATCGTCACGAAAGATATGCTTTCTTTCACTGAAACACAACAACATACATTTCCATAAGACAAGTAATAAAATGTACACNTGCATATGATCTTACCAAAGTCATATCACTATCATGTTGGCNTAACATGTGATATGACTTTGGGAAGAGTATGGAAGCTACTGAGTTCTGATCATTAGCTCACTTTTTAGATAAAGGATCTTACTTATTTTAACACGGTGTAAAAGCTATGTACAGTACAAATCATGCCCACGCCTACGTTTTCAAACTCAGATAGACTGCGTTTTTATTTTATTTCATTATTTTATTTTCATTGGATTGAGTATTCTTGAGTTTAAAAAAGTATTTTTTTCACAAGATACAACCTAAAGCAGTACCACCAACATCCCTCCAGCAAGTGTATACAGGGGTGTACAATGGTTAGATGGCAATAACAACCCCATGTTCCAACCTAAGGTCTTCTGGAAGCAAATGTGCTGTATTAAAAAAAGTACTTACAACACTGTTGGGACTTTTCGGCACCCTGGGCATTGTGTCCCCCTTGTTATGCCCGCGAGTGTATAGATTGCTTTTGTGTTCTCAGCAGCCTATTTGTGGGTATTAGCATATTTCAAAACTTTCAGAACACCAACAATGAGTGTTTGTATGAAAAGTAGGTTGTTTTGCATGGAATTGTCAGAGACAATGCACGGGTGTGTGATGTAGCAAAGTTTCTTTAGCTTCGTGTGCAACCTTCAAAGTGCCTATAAATTACAATTATTTGCTTACTAATTAGGCATGTTAATGTGTATTTTTAGTGTATATACTTCAACCGCAACGCACTAACTAGCACACAAAGAAAACAAAATAGAACCACATGCAAAACTTCAGCACATTTGAGACAAGCACACACATTCCAGCACACACGAGAAGGCACTACAGGTGACGGACACAGGAGCAACTTGCCAATAAGCCATTTAATGAACTTCACTTATTTTCTTCATTAATTGTGGAAAAACAAAAAACAAAATGAAACCCTGCACCCACGGCACAAAAATACTTGGCAGTTATTGACTCAAAGTGCCCCAACACGATGAAATATTAAAGTAAAAACCAAGTCACATACAACAGTGAAACAGACCTGAGATAAGGACCATAAAATTGATAGAAATAGTTCAGTTGCCTTCATACAGTATGCCAAGCACCATGCTACAAACCACACAAGTAATCAGAAATACATGGATAAACAATATGACAGATGAAGTGAATATATTTTTATTTAAATTNCAACAGGATGTNACCATAGTAGTAGTAAATTTCTGGCCATTCATTTATATTGCAACAACAAAAGTGATAGGCATTGTTTGTTGANGATATTATGGGATTTATCTTTGAAGTGTTCTTCTACATTAGGTCAAAAATTAGGAACTCAATGAGAAATTGTTCTTTTACCAGCGTTGGTTGATACTTGCTGTATAGAATAATATAAGTTTGTTGCATATCTTGTATTACGACTATGGCAACCAAAAGTCAATAAAGTCAAAAATTTTCTGCCTTTTCAAAAGTTTATGCAATGTCCACAGACCAAATTTCACACAGATACCATGAGCCACTCCAAAGTTATTAGGTCAAAAAAATTCAAAATTTATCATTAGGTCAAAATTTTCTTGCAGCAGAGTTTTTTCTCGTTATCAATATTTTATTAAAGTTATAACAGATTTTGATATGTTTTGCAAGTTCAGTTGCAATTCTGAAATAGTAGCGGGTTTGTTACGACTTTTGACATAATCATGTTGCTTAGCTCACTAATAG
>JGI24158J21664_10010164_pt1 | contig 12564 bp, 4 predicted proteins | sample Ectturendosymbi3_FD_21664 | JGI IMG/M metagenome (IMG submission 21664) | reverse complement strand
CCTGCTGAGCTTCGTCGCAGAGGAGCCACACTATCTCTAGGACGCCGTGCCATGGAGCCTGGACACCTGCTCCACTCAGCGCTCACCCGTCCATCGGGTGCGGTTGCACGGCGCCTCAAATCAAGACTCCTATTTGTACCCGCCGCACAACAACTCATCAGCTTCTCTGACAACAACAACAACAACAACATACTGTACGTGCGGCGCAGTGGGCGGATCACCGATGGAACACGGAGTGGGCGAATAATCCCACAAGACTCCGCACTTCAATTCCACACACCGGTACACACACACCCGGAATGACCCTCCCAAGAAGAGCCTGGGTCCGGCTCAACCGCCTCCGCCCCGGTGTCGGACGTTTCCGCTCCTACCTGTACAAATGGGGTATGGACTCCTCTGCAGCCTGTGAGTGTGGTGCAGAACAAACCGTCGAGCAAGTCATCCTCCACTGTCCAATCCATCTACCCCCCATGGACTACAAGGCCTAACGGTTCTGGACGATGAGGCAACCGAATGGCTGCTCAACACCTGCCCCGATATCTAGGCGGGCTAGCAGTGGATAAAAGAAGAACTCGCTCAAACGAAAGAAGAAGTTAGCCTAGCCCCTAGACTAGACCTAGAGTTCTAAACAGAAGCATGCCTTCGTGTCGGAAACCGGGCTGTGGAGCCAGAGCTGGATCCCGGAGCTCAAGCAATTTTGGATGGCTGGAGCCGGGGCCAAAAATTGTTTAGAAGGTGGGGCCGGAGTACTGAAATGTAGGTTCCGGTTCAAGCGAGTTATACAAATGATACATTGTTTTTTCTGGGTTTTTTTTGGCCAATTTTTTCTGGAGCCGAAGCCAAAAATCTCAAGATGTTAGAGCCGGAGCCAAAAAAATTAGATGACCGGAGCTGGAGTTGAAGCCTGAAATTTGATTACCGACTCCATAGCTCCGCAATGAATGCAATAAGGTCAGTATTGGTCAGTACGTTGAAACAATCACGACGTAACGACGCATAACATGTGGTTGGTTGCTTATTATCATTAGATAGGTCGGGCAGACATCCTAGTAAACAACGAACAGCATGAAAAGCATGATAATGCTTCTAAAAATGCAGTAGAAATGGATTCACTGTAGGCCTACTTTTAATTTTCTTGTAAACTTTACAAATATTTTTGTATCTGATTTTTCAAGCCAATTTATTTTGCAGCCACAAAATTATATTTCGCGACCCCCAAATTAGGTCACGATGCATAGTTCGAGAAGCCCTGGACTAGATAACCTGAGGCTTTTTGCAGTCTCCCGGTTGCAAGCTTGGGAATGCTTTCAAGTGTTTACAGACAGCGTGTATTCTTTATTGTTTCGCACTCGGTTTTTGCAGTAAACAATACAATATCAATACCTTTTCTTCCCAATAGGATGCCATTGCTATCATGTCATCTGTCATGTCTAAAGATACAATATGAGCGGATCGCTTTTTCTTTGAGTCGGTTTAAGCTGCTAAGGTAATTTTCTTTCTTTGACTGAGACGCCTCAATCTTATTGCTTCTCTAAATAGGATTGACTTAAATGTTGTTCTTGGGTTGGATGATTTCTCATTTTGTGAACTGCCTTCTATCCATTGTGGGTTTACGAAGTCTTCAGTACCAAAACTAAAATGATCTTCAATAATTACGCAAGTATTGTCGTTTTAATCTTTAATAGAAAATGATCAATTGTGAATTATTTGGTCATGTTTGCTTTGCTACGTCACCAACGCCCCACAGTTGCGCATAACTTGACTCACTGGAAAAATTTGGCTTTCTGGCCTAAATCGGACTTCAACAATTAATTTTGGGGTGGTGTCGGTTTCCGGCTTCAAAATGAGGTCCGTTTGCGATTTTGGTTTTACCCCCACTCTGTATGAGTCACAACGATGGTTTACCGTCAGTGTGGGTTGGTTACATTGCTGGATAATAATTGGGGCGAGATAGTTTTGAAAGCAAAGTCCAGTGAAAGCAATTTTATTTGAGAAAAACGTATTTTTCAGTTTTGTACTTACTGCAGCTTCTGTTCTGATTTATTCGTTTTAGCCTCCAGTTCGTTGGCTTTCTCTGCACTTGCTACAGCCTTTCAAGATTTTCTGCAGCAACCAATGCTTTCAGATTTTAAGATAGACTGAAGGTGCGTAGTGTTACGTGAAATCGATTTCCTATATATAAATGGTACATACACTTTCAGTGACCTGACAACATTCAAATTCATAGCCTGACAATATTCAAATTCTAATGAGTTGCATGAGGTACGTTGCATTGATTTGCAAACTGCAACATTTGAACCGACCTTTCGATGCAAACCCTAGAAAACCTATTTCCGTGGTAAATACAGGCGCAAAACACCCGCACCAACTCAATGATAGAAGATCCTAGTTGTGATGAGGTTCATGAGCACAGCTGTGACAGGCGATGCTCTCTGCTTCACCGAAATCACACAGAATTTTTGCTGAGAGGGATTTTAGTTCTGGGAAGAAGTAAACTTCAAACAAAGTAGATATGTTGACCAAGTTCATAGATAGTTATGTCGCTGTAGCTGCGAGCTTGGAATGGTGCAAATCATTATTAAATGTGTCAAGTCTTTTATGGCAAAATACATCTCCAGTTAAGAAAAATCCAGCTCATATAAAACTTTGATATGATATTGATGGTAATTCTAAACATAAGTCCTAAAATTTCAAGATATGATGTTAAATTTATTTGTAAAAAACAATGTATAAAATACAAAGAACTCGCACAGCAAGCAAGGACCGCTTTATAAAATTCAAAGTTAAAATCAAAAGTGAATTTTAATTTCACGAAACTTCGCGAACAAATAGTTTCTCACGAAAACCAATGAAACTCGTTCCAACCAATAAATTTTTTCAAATATACTGTTTTTGCTTTTTCTGGATTCACGATTTTGACGCTATATGACGTCAAAATTTACTTAGGAACGTTAAATCCCACGATTCGTCAGACTGCGTCACACCCGATATATTCCGACTGAGTCACACCCGATATATTGGGAACGCGGTAGGTAAGAGTCGATTGAAGATATTGCAATGTAACAAAAGACACGCTTCATGACACAAATTTGCAAACAATGTCACAGTCATTTCATCACAAAACGGGAGCGAAAAAATTATTTCCAATAATTTCTCTCAAATAAAATGCAATTTCGTGGAACATCGAAAAACTGCTGTGAAGCATCTCGTTCTTTGCAGGAGGTTTCAGAAATACTTATATAATATCCGTGCAGGTTTTCAAAGGGATCTTTACTTCCACTCAGTTTAAAACACCCTACATCGAAAAATCATTTCACGAAATTCCATCCCAAGCATTTTTGCGACAAAAAAATAGAAACCAAAATAACTGTTTCCAAAGTTTTTGAACGGCAGAGAAAAAATTATTTGCAGTAACTTCTTAAAGAGGAAATGCAATACGTGAAGCTTCTAAAAACTGCTGTAAGGCATCACATTCTTTGCAGAGGGTTTCATAAATATTTATATAAATGACAGGGCAGGTATTCGAACGGCTGTTTACTTAACTTAGTCAAAAACACACTGCATCGAACATTCACTTCACGAAATTCCATCACAAGCATATTTGCGACAAAGAAAATAGAAATCAAAATAACTGTTTTTCATATTCACAACGAGCATCCAACACGAGATAGCTGGTCTTCGGGGTGGAAAGTGAAAAAACGAAACTGCCACCCACAGCTTTCTTCCATAGTTTTAATATTGCATCGGCAAATTTGAATACAATTTTTAAGTCGGCTCTCATCCTTTCACCTTCAGGTTACTCAGGACACCAAAAAATTTTTCCGGAAATAACGTCGTTTTTCTCCTCAACATCAAGCGTCGCTTTCTTGTTTTGTCGACACTGTAATGGAAGAAACTTGTCAATTTAAGAAGAAAAGAGAAAAAGTCACAAAAGCAACTTAACAAAAAACGAAGAGTTTTTGTGTTGATAATCGCGTAAAATTTTGTTTTCCGCTATACCCTAACTTGGTTTCTGTATTTCTAAAATACTACACGCTTTGTCAGCAAATTTATGGAACAGACAACAACACAGTTCGTCTTAAAAAACTGAAAGGCCAATCGTTGTCGGATGAAAACAATTATACTTATTAAGCGCCATCGAAAAATATGTCTGGTGCTACTCATGAAGGAAAGTCATGAAGTAGATGTCTTTGTAACATCCGAAATGTAAAAAGTTTTTTTTCAAGATCCATCAAAAACCGACACGATTCAAAAAATCTTGCAGGTGATTCCTGAGCAAGACGTCTACTGCGGTGTGACTGGTTATAGAAAAAGCGCTGCAATGATTGCTCAGGAATTCACTTTCAACACAGTGGTGAAAAAATATACATAAGTTCTTTTAAAAATTAAAACCATATGTTTTCGAACTCAACACCAATAAATGCTCCTGAATGTTGCTCCTGATTGTTGGGTAATTTCTGAAAAAGTGATATCTCAAGTACAAGCGGCAGAGATTTGAGTTTTTGCGAAGAGTTCACGGCGTGACACTTCGCGACAAAGTGCGCAGTTGTTAAATTGTGAAATTCGTAAAACCCTGAATGTCGGTTTTTTCATTTAGCTTGCCGCGAGGGCCAGCTCGTCCCACTTGACCCCATTCGTCAGTTGCACCACCAGCAAGTGCTGCTGGCTACACCCACGGGGAAGGGAGCCAGAAGTCGACCAAGGACCAGGTGGAGTAACTACATCTCCGACCTTGCTTGGTCTCGTCTTAGTGTGGAGCCAGCAGAACTATCTGAAATTGCTGTTGACCGTGAGGAATTTCGAGTCCTCGCAGGGCTGCTGCTCCTGCAACTCTCTCGAGAGGAAAAGCGTTTGTAAAAATAAATTAATAAACAATAATAAGTCTTTGATCTTGGAATTGTTTGTGCGATTTACGTCACGCTTGGAGACCCAGATAACAACGGAATAACAAAAATCAAGGAACGTTTACAGAAATATTAAATACATAACCTGTTTCTGCGTTGGAATTTTTCTCGGCGAGATCCTCTCCAGATTTCATCTTTGTTTGGGTCACAGCCATGTACAAAACACGATTTTCAGTCTCACTCTACGAAATAAAAAAGTTACCTCATAGAATATGGAGCTCCTCTTAACGAATCCAATTGTTCTTTTCATGATTTTCCTTTCTATAAATTTCAAGGCTTAATGAATGGCGAATGCATCAAAAGACTATCGCTTGACTAACTGTGCAATGTGGTTTGCAGTGCGAGAAGTATTGCACGGATCGCACAAAGTAGCTGGTTATCAAATACTTGTCAAACACTTGTCTTGTCAACTTGCACAAACACTTGTCACTTGTCTTGTCAAACACTGGTGACAAACGTAACACCAGTGTTGCTAAAACGCATTGGCTTCGCAGCCGAAATTTAGAAGCAGTAGGTTATCAATCCATAGGTTATCAAGCAGCAGCCATTTCACAAACTCACACAACACTGGTGGTGCAGCCAATAATTTTGTTCGGGAGGGGTTTCCAGTCACTGACGTCGTCAGAGTCAAATCTTTAGCTGTTTTGCACAAAGATCATTTTGATGTCACAACTGAATGTCTGGTCTATTACAACAGGATATGAGGTCAAACATCTTCTACCATTCGGCACCCATAAATTTTGACAAGCAGTGATCATTATCAAGCAGTTGTTAACTAAACAGTTTTGCATAGACGCTAAGAGTAGCGGAAAGCGAAGCGCCACGTAAGGCGATCACCGAGAATGTCACTGATTGCAACAAGTCAAAGTCAACTAAAAGTACGTAAGTGGATTCATAGAAACAAATCAGAGGATGCCAATCGCTAAATTTTGATTTTACAAAATACCTGCGAGCACAATTACCAGTGATGGAGTCTCGAGACTTGGTCTCTGTCTCGAGACGAGTCTCGAGACCCATTTTTGCGAGTCTCGGTCTCGAAGATTTCAGGTCTCGTCTCCAGTGGCGTATCTATGCAAACTGGGGCCCATGGCAAAATTTAACTGTGCGCCCTTTCTAATTATTTAAATATTTTAAATGTAGGCATAGTTTTTACGAAAGGTAAGCGATGAAGAAAATAATTGTTTTTGAAACAGAAAATAATTGTGCTTATTTTTGCTTTAAACTTTTCAGAAAATAAAATGTAAATTATCCATAAGGACCAAAACATACTTCTATACTCATTCATTTTTGTTATGATGAATATCAAAACATTTAAATAATAAGGTTATCGTAGTTTATAGGTCTACAGGTCTACATAGTGTTGCATGACAAAATTGCATATCTCACAAAAAGAGCAAACAGTGTATTGCAACTGCAAACGACAATTTATTTTAATGTCGTAAAGCATGTACAACTGCCGGATTTTGTTTAGTACAGAACACATTTAATTTGAATTGTACAAAAAATTATTTAATGCAAGTCATGTATCACTTGTGCTCGAAAAACACAGTTGCAATGAAACATAAATATATCCAGCCTTTTCCGGTTAAATTTCACAAAAATGCTGATTAAAACAAGACTTTTCGTGCCTTTATCGAAGTAAAGTCGTTTTTTATATCAACAAAGTAAGCTTTCACTCTTTACTCCCTTTCTATTCTCATCAGAGCTAGATTACACAATCTTCCCTGACTTATTGCTGGTCAGTGAGGCCCTGAGGTACAAAAGGACCAGTTTCAGTTTTACTGAAAGATCGCTCGCATGTTGCACAACGTATTACTGCCATCGTCAGCATTATTTGCAAAGCAATTCGAACAATATCAAGAGGACTTCAGTACGCGATAATTTTAAGTTCAGTAGCGCAGCCAAGAATTTTGTTACGGAGGGGTCAGTCAATCACGTCTTCAGTCACTGAAGTTGTCTTGAGTTTGTCTGTTCCTTCCGTTTCTTTTTCAACAGTTGAAAATTGATATAATACACCAGTAAAAATCTTAACAAGTTTGTTTCGGCCGGGCCATGCCTTTTTCGGCCTCATTCTGGCTGCGGTACTGCCACACCATATATACTCGTTTGACTACTGGCATGGAGGCTTCTTGCAGCTCATCTTTACTGTAGGAAACCAACTAAGCAAACACAGGACACAAACTGTTATCAACGCACCATCAAGTTGTATAACTTGTCTAGTAAATCGGAATTATTTGATTGCTTTCAAACAATATCTTCAAGCATTTTCTGGATGAAGGGACAGCTTTGGTTACGTTGTATGAAACAATCGCCAGCGACGTGTTTCTCGCGTTTTATCGAAACGTGTGAACATAGTGAGGTTGACGTATAATTTGCACTAACACAACAGCAAACGTTACACACGCAGGTAGGTTCCATGTATATATATCCGCTCTGTGTATGGAATGGAAAAGCCAAATTCATATAAAATTCAAATTCTGACTCCTTTGCCTTCATTTTCTTCAATTTAGAACGTAACCTATACATTAAAATGTTTCACTGTATAGTGCAAGTTTACCTTGAAGCAGCAAGCACCTTCGCAGCAACCTTTCAAACCAGCAGAGCCGCTAGTTTTGCAGCAGTAGGTGACGCAGACAATGCAAAGAGTGAAAGAAACAAAACCTGCGGCGGATAACATGCCTTCGAGAACCGTGGACATCTGAAGATACATCAATATGCAACCAGTTTAAAATTATGTTAGCGCTACACGAACAGATACCATACCTATTTTTTATCTCTGAAAGTGATGTGCAGTGAACATTTACCCTGCTTCTTTCAACAAATAAAACAAAACAGGAGACATTTTTGTCACAAATCCGTACACCCTAACAAACATTCTGAAAATCTCATCGCCAGTAATTATTGCTGATGCAAGATAACTTTAACAGTTTTTCACAAAAATGACATCGTGCTCTAAATTACAGCACTTACCGAAGCTGTGTTGATCAAAGCAGTTGCAATGGCAACAGCAAACATCACCACAGAAAAAAACGCTGCAATGATCCAGAGAAGGAGTTGCAAATTGATCTGAAAACACTGATGTTAAAATGAATATTTTAACCATCTTTTTTGTTTATTCCTGTTTTTCGGTTGCCGTCACCAGTGATAATATTTATGCAAATCATCAGCAAAATGATTAGAATGTTTTCAAGCGATCGATCCTCACCCCCGCTGAGCACTCACACTCTAATGTGCGCGCGAGATCTTACCAAGCCTGGCGTAGTTTGCTTTTTCCTGCTGACAATGCCGAAACTTCCAGCGATCACAACCTGAAATATGTCAGTAATTTTTTCTCCTGAGAAAACAATCACAGTTTTATGCAAAAACAAACTTATGGAAAAAAATGACTACTGCAATTAATTACTCATAAATATAAGCACTGCAGTTTAAAATTTGCGCCAGAAGTTAATTTTTTCATACACGAAGTGTTAGTAAATAAACAATGTTTGTGACATCGCTTACCCAGATCCCACACCATAGCCCTTCTCCAATATTAAAAAATCCAAAGGGACTTTTCGGAGGAGGAGGGACATACAAAACGTATGTGTATCCCTTGTATGTGTAGTACTGGGTTCCGTTTATATGTCTTACATCATATCTTCCTTGACTGTGCACGTATCCGAGAAGAACGCAACTGACGAAGATGCAGAATGAGCCAATCACAACCTCAGCTATCTGTAAAACACCAGTTTGTTCTGTTTAAGTTTGAGTTTATTTCTCATTTGGGCTATTGAAAAGGTTTCCGGAAGTTGTCTGTTTAGTTTGAATAAGAGGTTCACTTTAAAGTGACAAGTCTTAAGTTTTGATCAAATGTAATGATTTTTGTGAGTTGTGACCAGAGTTAGATCAATTGCAAATGCAATTGTAATTGACTGAAATTATTTACATATTTTCATGTAATTGTAATTACAATTGTAATAGAGATTTTTTGTTATTGTGTAATTGCAATTATAATTGTAATTTATAAAACGTTTTGACCAAATTACAATTACATGTAGGCCTACTCTCAACAATTTCACAGAGTTCGAAGAAGTCCTTGAACAAAATCACTGCTACACTTGCTATGGGACATGCTGTAGATTTTATTGCAAGATAGATGCATACTGCACAGAGTTTTTCAAGTGCACAGCACAATCGCATACACCAGAGGTGTCAAACTGGCGGTCCGCGGGCCAATGCCCCGTTTTGTGGTCCACGTCATGTCAGTTTTGTGCTTGCATTAGGTTTGACAGAGTTATGTTCATTATAATGTCGTAGCAGACTTACGTTTTTTGCTTATAGTCATAACGCGAAATTATGACTAAAAAAGCCAGGGGTCGGGAACCTATGGCTCGCGAGCCACATGTGGCTCTTTTGATGACGGCATCTGGCTTGCTTGATATTTTCTTAACACAATTGTTACGAATGAAACCTTTTCTGTAATTTTGCATCTAGCAGACTACAAAGCAATCAGCAACACCATGCAGCACCAGACGTTGCATTAACAGTAAGAAGCAGCATGTTATTAAAAGAGAAAATTCAGACATTTACCATTGTTTAAAATTGTTGATTTTGCTTAAAAATGCACACGTTAGTTAGTAAGTTAGGTGCATTAAGTGTTGAAAAATATTATATAGCTCTCACGGAAATACAATTAAAAATATGTAGGTTTCATGGCTCCCTTAGCCAAAAGGTTCCCGACCCCTGGGATAAGCCAAAGGTAACAAACTCTTTGGTTCAAAACCATGAGGTTGCATAGATTCCATGAAGATTCAAAGAATTTCTAACGCATTCTAGGAAAGATCTGTTGGTTTTAAAGATCTGGAAACTGATTTTGCTATTTTCAGTAACCCTTTTTTTTTCAATGCTGAAGAGGTGCCACAAAAATATCAAATGAAATTAATTAAGTTAAAAGTGCAACACTTTTCTTAAACCTAAATTTGAAAATGTTGACACCAAAACGTTTTATCAATACGTTGGACCAACTTATCCCCAAATACAAGAAATGGCATCGAGGATCAAGTCAATCTTCACTAGTGCTGATGTCTGCGAAGAACTGTTCTCTTTGATGAACTTCAAAACATGTCTCTACTCCGATCTCAGTTGACGAATGCCCATCTCAACTCGACGTTAAAAGTTGCGACTGCACAATTGTTGGTACCAGACATTGAAATGCTTGCAATTGCCAAAGGATGTCAAGTTTCTTCGATTCACAGTACTATGAATAAATAGTATATGAAACTACCGATTGTATGATTATGCGCAAAATTGTCTGGCCCGCGCAAAACCTAAGTACGTAAATATGGCCCACAGCACCAAATGAGTTTGGCACCCCTGGCACCCCTTGCACCCCTGGCACCCCTGGAACCCCTGGCACCCTTGGCATACATGACATCTAGACAGGAATATCAAGAGCAAAAACAGTTTGCAGTGTTCGTGCGTGACGCGTTAATTTGACAGTTAATGCATAATCAACCAGAATGCTTGCGATATGAGAGAACCACGAAAGAGCGAGGTAACATTCGTTGCAGTGTTCGATAGCCGCTAATAATACATTAACATGGATAAGTCAACGAAAGCTATAACATTGACTGCAACATACAAAAATTTGAAAACGCAGCAAAACAGACGTATCTAACGTGCTGTTATGCAAAGTTAAAACAAGGAGGTTGCGTTTTGTCCTTAATGTGCTGCGTGTAACGCACATAATGTTTTTTCACTTTTTTTCAAACTCTCTTAAAATCAATTGCATGTGACCAGTTCAGGGTCGTACCAAGGTTGGATGCCGCCCGGGCCAAGAAAGACGTTCGGCACCCCCATTTTCGAAACTAAGGTCTTTCCGCAGCAAATGTACTGTATTGAAGTACTTGAAACATTGTTGAGAATTTTCGACGCCTCCATTGATTCGGAACCCGGGGGATTTGCCCCCCTTGTTACCCCCTGGACCAGTTGCCTCTAAATATTGTTGACTGCTGAACCAAGATTTGTCATTCCAAGGCAATTAGATAAAATTAGTTCTGCAATTGTATATTCTCTTATACTGTCAGCGCCGGATTTAGATGGTGGGGGGCCGGGCCCAGACGTGGTGGGAGGTCCCATGTGCGGATATAGAATCTTTAGGTATGGCATGTCCGATGAAGACACTAGTAGTTCCACGGATCATTAATATTTATGACCTAGTCTTGAGACGTCACATTTGTTGACTCAAGTGTGGCAAAACTTTATGATTCAACATGCTAATTGACAATGATTAGCGATTTGTGAAACTGTAGCAAAACTGATCACCGGAAGCATCGTATTTTCTTTTATTGAAAATTTTCTTGAAAAAACGTTTCTGGTTGATCCAACGTTTTCATCATCTCAAAACGTCAGTCCTCGCTCAGCAATAAATTTTACGACAGAAGCCAAACGTTGCAGAAGCGATTTCCAATATTGTTGACATTGATTGACTTGACTGGCTAGCTCTGTATTAATTCTTTGTAATGATTAATTACATCTGTGACTAAAGGTAATCGTGTCATCTTTATGTTCCATTGATTGCTCGTGGATCCTCTGCGTGCTTCCAGTCGCAGAAGAAAATGCGCACATTTGATCGTATACGCGCACATCAGTCTACACGTGGAACAATAAACACAAGTTTGTGGAGGAGAAAAACAACGCTAGCTTCTTTCAGCTACTTTGACATTGTGGTTCTGGCGCGTAATAAGGCTTGTGGTGCATTTTCGTGGCAGGTTTCTGTCTTTTCTGTGTTGTGGAACATCATGTTTTCAAAATGACTTTTCGTTTTTCAACCAACATTCCCGCATTTTTTCCGGTATATTGGATGACCAGAGACCGATAACGTTGCCTCCAATGATAGCGTCAGACAATTCATCTATAGTGCTTTCCGATGATACTTCTTGACGTTCTTCTGCTACTGCTCTGCTGGTTAAATTAGATCTATTTGCAACGTTACGTCATCTAAGTCTGTAACAACATGTTCTTCGATTTTCTGTCCTCTTACAGGTTCCGCAGAAATATCTCCGCTGGACTTCACTGCCACTGTAAAATAGCAACTTAATTATTTCTTGACTTCGCTGCAACTTCTTCCTTTCTCTTGGATAAGCTCTACACTTTTCTGTCCATGTCTATTCATTAATAAGCGCAATAGGGCTGCTTTATTTTCAGGGCAAAAAGGGAGGACAATTTACGACTGTCACTTACTTGAGTGTATCGCTTTGACGTCCGGCCGAAATAAAGCTGCCATCGGTTGAGAGCCGGTGTACGATATATTCGTACTTCACTTTTCCAAAGCCAACCGTTGAGAGCCGGGCCCTATACTTTCCTCTGCAAGGTACGAATATCTCGTACTAAGCCTCTAGCAATCAGAAAAAGGCATTTGTCACGTGATTCGACGTTTGGTTTGGTCAGGAGAGCAAGTAGCCAACTTATTGTGTTTTGATGTGGAGATTTTACAGTGGTTTCAGCAATAGCCTAACCTTGTGACAAAGTTACAAGGCTTGTCAGTTTTTTCGATGACATCCCGATCAATGGCTGCATGTGTTAGTTTTAGGCCTGGCAAGGCCAGCAGTTTACTGTAAACCATTTGAGATGCAATGCAATGTGAATAAAAGTTTGTAACAATTTCTTGCGAAGTTAGTAC
>JGI24158J21664_10010161_pt1 | contig 12565 bp, 5 predicted proteins | sample Ectturendosymbi3_FD_21664 | JGI IMG/M metagenome (IMG submission 21664) | reverse complement strand
CCTAAACCCAAAACCTAAACCCAAAACCTAAACCCAAAACCTAAACCCAAAACCTAAACCCAAAACCTAAACCCAAAACCTAAACCCAAAACCTAAACCTACAACTTGAACCTAAAACCTAAACCCGAAAAAACTAAACCCTGAAGGTAAACCCTAAACATAAAGCCTAAACCTTTTGAAAAAGTACATTGAAAGCACTCCTATCAAAGGTGTAACCTCTACAAGCCAACCCAAAGGAAATGGTGAGAGCAGAGTCAACGAACAATCACACAGCAGGCATAGGCCCTAACCACTCAACTATGTTTACGTTGCTACTGGAACTCAACGTTGTATGTGAACAAAAATGGATACAGTTCGAATTGCAAAATAGTCCCAGAAGAGTTTTTGCATTTGATGGCAAAATATAGGCTACACTACCATTTAGCAAATCTGTAAAATCGGGTTACAACTAAAATATTTGATATTTACAGAATAAGCACATGAAAACAACAAAAATTTTCTCAATCCGACCCAGTCCTAATTTGCCAATTTTCAAACAAATCGCAGTCCGATCCAGTCCTGATCCGGTCAAAATTGGCTAAGTTCTGATCCAGTCCAATCCAGCCCTGATCCGTGCTCATCTCTACTTATTGTATCATTTCATGAAGATCACCGCTGCAGTGTTCCTACAAAGAAATGTAACTGCCGTCATGGCCAACAGTACAGTGCAGCAGAGGTGTACGGAGTCTGAAAATTTTGACTCCGACTCCGCTCCTGCTTCGGCTGAACATACTGCGACTCCGAAACATTTAAAGTTTTGGTGTCCGACTCCTGCTTAAACTCCAAAGTGAATTATCTGAAGGCAGTGGCTATAGATAAGCCTGTGGATCTTGAAATGTGAAAACTTATTCATACGCCACCTGTGATATAACAGTAACGCACGACGAGAGTGCAGTAGGCTTGGCAGAAGCGAAGTAAATGTAAAAGATGAACCCTAAACCTAACCCTAACCGCACCTCTAACCTTAATCCTAATCTAACCTAATGCAAAGCTAAATCTAACCTAACCCTAAGCTAAGACTAACCTAACCCTAACCTAGTGCCAACCTATCCCTAACCCTAAGCTAACGCTAACCTAACCCTAACCTAATGCTAACCTAACACTAACCCGTAAAGGTAACACGTAAGCCTGAAAAAAATAAACAAAAAAGAGTAAAGTTGGCATGGTGAGAGTCAAACCGATAACCAATCCATTGGCACAGCAGTCGTAACGCCTAGCCACTACACCACGAGACCCACGCCGGATGAATGACGAACTGACCCTTTTATTTGAATTGCGTCTGGCCAGGCGTATCCGTAGTCACTTTCTTATCTAAACTTTTGGCAGTGTCTTAACGACCGTATCCGGTTTACGCATTAAAAAAACTAAAAAACATATCAAATGAATCTGCTGATCACTGCAATACATACATGCCAGTTGCTTCTCAGATAAAGGATCAAGGTGGCCATGCATTTTTTACCCTATAGCCTACCCTAAACCTTAACCATTTACCTTAACCGCAAACCCTAACTATCAACACTAAACGCTAACAAATCCTAACCTTCCTCAGAAGGTTACCCGGGTCTTCCTTAGAAAAATCAACTCCGGCTCCACTTCTATTTTCGAAAATCGTTAAGACTCCGGCCGGAGTCTCCTCCGACACTCCGGCTCCTGTACACCAAAGGTGAGCACGGATCAGGACTGGATCGGACTGGATCAGCACTGAAGCCAATTTTGGTCGGATCAGGACTAAATCGGACTGCAATTTTTTTGAAAATTGGCGGATCAGGACTGGATCTGACTGAGATATTTTTGATGTTTTTGTGTGATTATTCTGAACATATCAAGGCTTTTAGTTGTGATCCGATTTCACAGATTTGCTAAATGGCAGTGTACATTTTGCCATCAATGGAAAAAGCCCTGCTGGGACTATTATGCAATTAGAACTCTTTCCACCTTTGTCCACATATAAGGTTGGATTCTAGTAGCAACGTGAACATAGTTGAGTGGTTAGTGTCTACGACTGCTGTGCGGGTGTTCGTTGGTTCTGCTCTCACCCTTTTCTTTGGGTTAGCTAGTAGAGGTTACACCTTTGATAGGAGTACTTTTTATGTACTTTTTCAAAACGTTTAGGGTTTAGCCTACATTTAGAGTGTTTGTATGTTTAAGTTTCGGCTTAGGGTTTAGCCTACATTTATGGTATAGGTTCTTGTTTAGGTTTTAAGTTCAGCTTTTAGGTTTAGGCTTGAGTTTGAGTTTTTGGCATCGATTTTGGGTTAAGGTTTTGGGTTTTTGCTTTGGGTTGCAGTTTTGGGTTTCGATTTTGTGTTTCGGTTTTGGGTTTCGGTTTTGGGTTTAGGTTTTGGGTTTCGGTTTGGGTTTAGGTTTGGGTTTAGATTTTGGGTTTAGGTTTTGGGTTTAGGTTTTGGGTTTATGTTTTGGGTTTGGTGTTAGGTTTAGGGTTTTAGGTCATGTGACAAGGACCTTACGCTAATCCAATTGTGTCGTCCTTGTCACTTGACCAATCCTATCAATCGGATTCTCATGATGGCGAAATAACTCCAGCAGTGATTTACCTCTAATGCCAAATAAACACTTACTTATCAAACTTTGGCAATGCCAAAAGGCTGTCTAATTTGCCCCATGAGGCAAAAGCACTGCTGGAAGTGTTTGCTTTCAACCAATCGTATTTAGCTGAAAGCAAAATAGATCCAGTAGTTATTTTGCCTTATGAGACAAAATAAAAATATCTGATTTGACATTGGCAGATCAGGACTGGATCGGACTGATGATTTTCAAAAATTGTGCGGATCAGGACTGGATCGGATTCAATTTTATCGGATCAGGACTGGACTCGGACTGAAAAATTTCACAATCTGCTCATCTCTGCTGTACATCTCTGCAGTGCAGCAATGAAGAGCACAGACGTGAAAACAATAAGACACTCAAATTAGAAACACTTTTTCGTTATTTTGGTGCAAATGTTTAAACAACGATTCACATAATCAGTTGTAAATGAGTTAAAAAGGCTGAAAAGTTAGAAAAAAACAACCAATCTTCTTCAAAAACATACTTTGCAGAAAATCATTAGATTGCTGTGAAAAGTCAGTAGATCACTCTAAAAATCACTAGATCTAGTGAAAAATCTGTAGGCATGGCATACTAGAGGTGTTCGGACTCTGATTTTCTTGAGTCCGGATCCAATCCTGTTTTGCAAATTTCGAATCCAATCCGGATTCGGTACCAACTAGATTCAAGCAATCCACCTCCTGTTTGAGTCCGGGTAAATATAAGTCAACCAAACAAACAGTAATGTTTATTTTAGTAAACACCAAATCCAATCCGGCTACGGGAAAGAAAACCTCACTCCTGATCCTGTTGGAAGCAGCCGGAGTCTGGATCCAAAAAATCCAAAATCCAGTCCATGCAAACCTCTGGTGCACACCAGTGGAGTACAGGATCCGGATTTAGGAGTGCAATCTGGCCGGATATTAATAATTTTTTGGATTTGGATTGGATATCGTTTCCAATTCAACCGGATCCGCAACCGGATTATCCTATTGAAAAAACTGTGGGCATGCAAAAAACTTGATATGGAACATCAGTTGTATCACGAAAATTAACAATATTTTTAAATCATATTAACAACAATCTTCTGTTGTTTCTCTCGGCAAAATGCAATGTTACCTGTCGCTCGGGATCATGACTTTCAGACTGAGGACATCTCATTTCTAAAGCAAACATGCAGTTTGGAAAAGTGTGAAGATGAACGTGATTCTGCTGTTATATTGTGTCGTTTTTCATATGAAACATGTTTCATTTCTAAGTCTAATTATTAGGTCATCATAGTAAAATATTGTTGCTTAATAAGGGATTGGTGTTTAAAATAAGGTATTACCAAATACTTTTTTCAGCGTTGAATGAAGCACACCAGTTTTTGTCTCAACAGCATAGCTCACTAGTCTAACTCAAAGTGGCCTTAACCTAAAAACTAAGTACAGTAATAGTAAGAAAGATGGTGAAAGCATATTGTCATCTTGACCATGTTGTTGCAGGTTAAAGTACACCTAAACTGGCAATGTAAACCTGTGAAGTTTTGGATTTAGTAGAGAGTGGCTTGGTTGTTTATTCTGAGCCTAGCAGTGCTGGAAGTTCAGTTTGGAAATAGTTTTAAAAAAAAGGATTTATTTGATCATGGTTTCATTTGACATAAATTATGTTGTTCGCTTTGTCACTGTTGAATTAACGTACAATAGCTGTTGGCATTGTATGGAGTCCAACAGACAGGCCAACATAAATTTAGGCTAGTTTTAGGCTATAATTTGATTTAAACATTCCATCTGAGCATGAGAATTACGTACAACTACAATATCCTATACCATGCGGAAAATGTATTGTGCACTTTTTGTCAAGATTAATCGTAAGTTCATTGTGGCGGGCAGTTGTAGACATGGCATTGTTGGGTTCAAAACAAAACATAGTAGCACTGTCTATATTGCTTCATGAGGCAAAAGGACTGCTGGAGCTCTTTTGCTTTTCGCCTAAAATGATTGTTTAAAATGGTTACATGATAAGTTCGGAACGCATTACCTGCGTATAGTTGACCACGACATTTGTAAAGACGTAAATCCAATGGATAAGTTTTGTCATGATTTCAGTACTTGCAAGCTCTCAGTGGTTTCTTGTCTGCGTAAGCTGTAGTCTAAACCTGAACCCTAAATCCTGGCCTGAATCCAAAACCCTAGCAATTGTCTTGTTGTGTATCGTTGTTGTCACATGATCACTCCAACCAATATATTGTCTGACTAACGGCAAAATAGCCATAGTTTTTGCCTCATGAGGCGAAATAGACACTTCCAAACATGTTGGCTAATGTGTAACTTAGTCAGTGGTTTCAGATGTGGAGTGGATATCGGAGTACTTAATTTTTAACTTTCGGGGATGGATTGGATATGGAGTTTAGGAAAAAGATTGGAATTGGATCAGGATTGCAAAATTTCCTTATCCGTACACCACTGGTGCATACTCGCAATGGTAGTACACCAATATGGTCTATGGGTAATTGTACTATATCTTCATGATTTTTGTACTTTAAACAACAAGAGAAGTACTCGGTTCAAAAAAAGGTGGAGCTTCACAATAGTCACGACTCATGTGATCCAGCCACTTATTTCACAAACACAACCAGTGTCATGTCATTGACACCACACCCAGACCTCACATGATTGCGGGCCCTGGAATCAAACTGAAGTCCATGTCCATGCTTAGAAGCCATACAAGGGTTTAGGGAAGAGATTCCCATCCTTTTTCTGACCATGTAGGCCTACCCCTTCAGAACTTTGGGAGATGAACATTGGACCAGAGGTGTCCAGAGTCGCTTTTTCAGACTCCGACTCCGCTCCTGTTCCAAAGTTTTTGAATCCGGGTCTGGCAATTTCTCAAATATAAGAATCGGACTCCTGTTCAGACTCCGGCTACAATCATCGATCCAACCGTAATTTACCCATGTTTTTACTTAAGAAATGACCACATAGACTTCTGCTACTGCCGAAATTAAAAAGTGACTCCGGGTCCGGTTTTTCCCAAATTTTTGACTCCGAATGCGGTCCGAAAGAAAAACGCAGAATCCTGCCGGAGTAGAATCCGGTAACCCGGATCCAGTCCCACCTCTACATTGGACTAGACTTGGATTGGACTGGATACGGACTATAGCAAATTTTGTTGAATTCGGATTGGATCCGGACTATAAATCTCTTAAAAATTCAGGAACCGGACCGGATTTGGACTGAGTTAATGGAAAAAAATACCACATTTTTGTTGTGAAAAGGCACTTCATTTGGACTTCGACTTTGCATTTGAATAAAAATTTGGACTGTGTTTGGACTTGGACTGAATTTTCAAAGATCAGGACTGGATCTGGATCGCAAAATTTGACAATCCGCTCATCTCTGGTCCAAATGAGGTCAAAAATTTTGAAAAATGCAGTATTTTCACAACAAACATGCCGCATTTCTTTTCCATTAACTCAGTCCAAATCCGGTCCGGATCCTAAATTTTGAAGTGATTTACAGTCCGGGTCCAATCCAAATTCAACAAAATTTGCCATAGTCCGGATCCACGAAAACTTTATTACCGGCGCAAATGAGATTAATTGTTTTTGCATACTTTTTGCTTGTTTATTTGTTGACGTAATGCAAATGCCACGGAATAAATCTGCATGCAAATTTCAAGGAACATTGTAAATGGGCCAAAAAGTAATAATCAGATTTGGGGGAATCTTCGTTATCGTCTGCGTCCAGAAACCATCTCACCACTTTCTGCAGATCTTTCGTCCACTACGCATGTTTATGATTTTGCTCTGCGATAGTTCACTTTCTATCCGAAACAATTGTTCACTATCCGAAACAATTGCCTTTATTTTGTCTGCTATGTCTAGTCAGCACAAGCGATAAACGCATTGGCTACATTAGCAATTTCTGTAGCATGATAAAACTGTTGCATGAGCTCAAAAACCGCAGTTGTTAACATAGAAGAAGTCAGATATTTGATAATGTCTCAGCAGGGAAGAAGCAAAACGAAACGTTTGCTGGACTTCCAGGCCCATAATCAGCTTGGGACACCCTGGGGGAGAAGAGCTTTCTAAGAGGGGGACAATTTTTTAAACTATGTCGAATAGTTTCAAAATACGTCCAACACATTTTTCCTGTGGGGAAGAAAATTTTTCTAGGGGAGGCTTCGCCCCCTCCTGGTTACGCACCTGTGGACTTCTATACATCACAAAAAACAAACGTTTTCTTGCGTACTTTATGCACATTCTCAATTCTTGTGTAGTTTAGTAAAATTCGATCTCACAAACCAGGGTCTGCGCCAGCCAGTCCAACCGCACACTTTCAATGCTCAACTGCTCGTATTTGACAAGACCTTAGCACAGCCACATTTTGCAGTTGTAAATTGCCCTGACGTAGGGGTGAGTGTGTTTCACCAAGGCCTCCTGTTTGGGAGTTTCACTCCCCTGCTTTAACGCGCAGCCTGATATTTTTGCAGTTATGAACTTCTGTGTTGTAGCGTTGAGTTTAATTTCCTCCGATAGCCTAACTTGGAGTGCTGGTAGTTTGTATTGAGTGCAAAGACACATTAAATAAATGGAGTGGATGTAGAAAAATATGCATTGTTATATCAACAAACGTCGCCAAAACATTGGTTTGGGAAGATGGAAATGACGTCAAATTGTGACGTCACAAACAGCGCACACCAAATACAAATGACCACCTTATGACCCTGAACCAAACCCCCCCATGAAAATTTTCTGCGTACGCTACTGATGAGATATAGAACTATATATTGAAAAGAATATAGGAAAGCTTACTAAAGTTAGAACACCACGCAGCCTAAAAAAACTGAGCAGATGAAGTACGAAAACTCGCCACAGCAAATAAAGCTTTGCACTTAGTGCTCACTAAGAAGTCAGAACTAAACCTTAAAGGTAAAGATGTATTCCAACAGGTCTGCATAGACATATTCTAACAAGCCACGTATTTTTATGTGTGAAAAGAAGCCTACATAAGAGTTGTTTGATAAATCTTGTCATTCGGGCATGTTGATCACAGTCTCACACTAACAAGGGATTTTTCAAACTTGTGGAAGCACTGCTACAGATTTACTCATGCTTTTTTTCACACAGTATAAAACTATACGTGGCTTACTGCTATCAACAGTGTCGCTGTCTGGCTGCATCACCTTCCAAAGTACTTGTGTTCAACAGAACAGTCACATGCAGGGCTCCCATTCAGTGATTTCAAATAAACCCAGATTGCACACCACAACAACCTCATTTGTACAATAAAAACCCAGAAAGGTTTTGTTACGAACGAAAACATATGACATGACTGTGCTTATTTGAATTGAAACGATAATCGAATACTGATTTAATTATAGTTCCTCTTCCAGATTTTCTTCTGCAAAGCAAACATTAAAACATTCGGACGACTTGTTTATTGTTCAAGACGTTTTATATAACGCTGGTAACATACTCCCTTGATGCTATCTCTCAATAATAGGAGTGCATTTGTTAGGAAACCCTAGGAAATTTTGTGTAATCTTCACCTACAGCGGGATCCAAAATCCCACAAAAATATATTCCCAATGCCACCTTCCTCTACTTGAAATTTGTTTTTTAATTTGTATGCGTAGGGAAACATCGATATCTAAATAACCAGTCCTAACCCTTGTTTCACCAGTTTCTTCAACTGGCATTAGACAATACCATTATATGTACAGTATTACCTTGACAATGATCTTTTATGAGGATATGAAACCGACTGAACACGTTCTGTTTCACCCGATTTGCGCATGCAAGCACAAGTTATCTTTATATTATTGAACACTTTGAAGTTGCTGATGAATTTATCACTTAAAAAAACAGATTTAATACGATTTTTCATTATTTAACTCAGACACCCAGGTTGACTAAATGAAGCAGATGGGTGGAAAAACCCACAGTGGGAGTGTTGGTCACACAGGCGGAAAAAACGCCTGCTGCCGTTACTTGAAGTGAACGTTGGAAGATTTATTGCCGTGTTATTGTTATGCAATAAAGGCCAACAGTAGAACAATCCGCTGGCAAGTTCCGCAACTTGCTTCTACACATGAAAAGAAAAGGACATGAGCGAACTGCAATCTCATCAGTTCATGTTTGAACAAATTAACTACATGCAAACCACCGTACATGGTCACTCCCATTTGTCTCTGAAGTGTAGGCTGTCAAATCGTATCAGTTTTGACGTTTTTGACCGGTGCTTCTGCAAAGTTGAAACGAGGGCATGTGAAACGCTACGTATTTGCGCAAAGCGTTTAACAGGTTGCGTGCGGCACACCGACGTTTCACGTTGTGACGCACGTGTCACGGCGTGCGACACATCGTGTTCCAACGATATGAAATACACTTAAAAAGTGCGACCAGAAACGTTCATCTACTACCGAATTGATCACGCAGACCGTTCGTGACTGGTCTGAGGTACTTGCAAACCTTTTTTCTTGGTCAATCGGGTTCGCACGACTAAGAGAATGAAGAGATAAGCAGAGGAGCAGTTTACCACAACACAGAGTTCTCACCACAGTTACATGCTCTGATAAAGACGTTTCACATTGATATCAACGTTTCTGGTTTGCAGTTAGTTTTCTGTCTGCTGCTAAGCGTTTAATAGTTGGACATATCAGGTAAAATAGAATGTATTTCTAGGTATAAAAATTAATTGTTTCAATGTTGAAAATGGCGATATTCCAGCAACAGCCCTAAAAAGGGCTCATAAAAAGTGCAAACTGTGCAGGAAGTGTGGCAAATGCATAGACACTATGTTGCATTGTGTATGGGGTTTCACGGTGCATGATACCTTGTTTCCATGAAGCTTGAAGCATGTGTAATTTGCCTTTATGTGTCGTACCACCATTCCTTGTTTTTGGGGGAATCACGTCACCATTCACTGTTTTTATTGGGGCATTACAGTACAATTCACTGCATTCTGCACTCGTGCTCCAGGCAAAAAAGCGATGGATGTTGAGATTTACAGTAAAAATATAAAAGTGAAAAAACTTGTATTGGTTACAGTACCCGATTTTCAACAAAGTCGTTTGCAAATGGCTTGGGAATTTGTTTTTCGCACGGGATGTACCAACTAGGGATCTGTGGTTACCGCATTGTAATATGCCACAGTGACGTCGCAGAAATAAAAATGACATCATTTCCGGTTGGTACGAAATAAGATTTCTCATAATGTCTCAGTTTTATTCGTAGCTCCACTGGTTTGTAAGTTATGGCCACAAGATAAATCGAAAACCACAAACCAATTTAAAGCCAGACAGTGCTTCGCGCGCTGCACAACTAATTTGCGACCAGACACGACACTGCCTTGCGCCAACGACTCGCACTGTAAAGTATTAGACACGACGCATAGCATCACACCCAACGTGTTAGGGGGCCTCACAGTCACGACTTTGCCTGGGGCCTCGCGTTCATTTAATCCGACCCAGGCTGTAGTGAACGTGAAGCTACGTTGTTTTCAAACTACTCGAAAGCTTCAAAGCTGGTTCGCCATCAAGGACCGGCAAGCTTTACTAAACCGGTTTAACGTTGTGTACAAGCTTACGTGCTCATGCGGTGCCTCCTACATCGGGCAAACGCAACGCAAATTAATAAATCGTATAGAAGAGCATCGAACGTCACTAAGCTCTTCAGTATGCAGACACTTGCAAGCCAACCCAGATCATCGGGTTGGCTTTCACAACCCTGAAGTCATTGGCAGTGACAACAATTTGCGACGGCTGCAGATTATTGAATCTTCTTTGATTCAAGAACACAAACCAGAGCTGAATGCAAACATCTCGTCAATGCCTCTATGCATTTTTAACTTGTAACAGAGCTTCATGCCTCACTCATGATGTCACGCGCCATCACCATCAGCACGTATCCAGCTGAGTCATGTGACTACGTATGCTTCGCGCCACACGTTACTACTGAAACAGCCCTTTGCGTTTTTCAGTTTTTACAGCGCTTTTCTCCTGAATGACCAATTAGGACCTGCAGCATGATCACTGCAGTTCAATTTGCAATGCACTGATGATGATAACAGGAGTTATCGTCGCATCGAAACGTTTGCAATATGTCATTTGTATCGTTTTCTTTGGCCATGATTTTCAATATAAGGCTATTCAGCACTTCCACTTTTCGTCTACCAAAATAAGTTAGATTCATGATTTTTAATTTTCTTTCAACAATTTCTCAACCACATGTGTGTTTGGTTGTCGTTCCAAATTGATAAAGCTCTCTTCACTGAGTTGAGAATAACATACAGCCTACATTACACATAACAGACTTCTCCATTTTAATGACGATACTTCGCTTTATTTCGGATTCAATGTGGGTTATCACGCATTGTGAGGTGCTGGTAATAGAAGCATATAGCTTAAACTGCAAAGTAAATATCTGATGTTATCTGATGTTGAAAAAAGACAACAATCTGATGTTAATGAGACTAACCCCAGTGGCCACACTGGCAGTGTCTATTTTGCCGCCAAGATGGCAGCAGCAAAAGGCTTGGTAAAGCTGAACGACGGTGTCAATGACATGACCCCAGTCACATTTGTGAAATAAATGGTTAGTTTCCATAGATAAGTTATGGCTTTTTCTGAAACTATACCTTAGAACTAAATAATTCTCTAACCTACTAAACGCATTTTGTTTTTCATGTACCTAACACTTTTTGGAATAAATAATCATTACTGCTAAAAATATTGTAACCTATTCACATCCTTTACTCTCCATCTTGATTCGGTGACGCCATGCATCTGGTTGGGAACAACTCATCCATGCAACGAAGCCACCCCACTATAGTCTGTGGGTAAATCTACATTTCTTCACGATTTGTATTTATTAACATTGTTTTCTGCCCATGCTATTTGTTTTTGCTGTGACCTGTTGTAATAAAATGCCTTGCCCTCTGCCTCATAACCATTATTGCTGCTCGCTTCCTTCACCTGTATGCTTGCCTCACCTGCTCATCTGTACATGCCTCATCTCTTCATCCATTACTTGCCCACCATCATCTGTGTTATGCTGATGTCTATTGTGTTTTTTCTATTTTTTATTTTTGAGATATGTTACATTTCTTTGTGACTTCATTTTGGCTTGTTGTTTCTGTGTCATTTGCTACATGGCAACACATTTCTCATATTTGTATGTAAATTACTTGCTGTATTTTTTTTCTTTTGGCCTATGTATCTTGCACCCTTTAACGACCGCAGAAGCCAATAGATTTGCTCGTACGTTTTTGATTATAACTTGCCAGCTGTTGCAGCTAGAGAGGTGTTCAAACCCTCTACGGATTCAGCAAGTCTAGTAGTTCCGAGTCAATGAAAATATTTTCAGTTTTGGGCTTGGGGTTCTCTTGGGGGGGCGTCACAAGTGAGAGTGTTTTCGCGTTTTTATGGCCTTTTTTACCCGGCCCTGGACGCCCATCGAATGAGCCCACATTTTGGCCCAAATATTTTTACCAAACTAGGCTATCTTACGAGTCTTTAGAGCCCTTGATTGGCTTTCTAGCATATCTGGATCAAAACTTATGCCACCAAATCCAAAAAGTGGTCAAAATTTCTACCCCTAAAAAGGTAACCATGGGTTGAATAACACCCTGTTTGTATATGGCCATAACTCGAAGTTAGAATAGGCTAGAGAGTTGTACAAACCCTCTAAAGATTTGTGAAGACTAGTAGTTTAGACTGGAAAAAAAATTTCAGCTTGAGATCACGGGTTTTTTGTTGATGTTTACACAATGAGAGGATGTTTATGCATATTTGCATACATTTGGATAATGCCGTCACTTCCGGGGAGTCGAACCATCTATCAGATTTGGTGACTCGAAGTTTTTTTTGGATTCTAGGCTTCAATACGAGTCTTTAGAGGGCTTGATGGACTTTCTAGCATTTCTGGTTCAAAAGTTATGGCCAAACTTCCGGATTTTAATTAGGGAGATCCCCTGAAATTACTCAGCCATGT
>JGI24158J21664_10010160_pt1 | contig 12566 bp, 4 predicted proteins | sample Ectturendosymbi3_FD_21664 | JGI IMG/M metagenome (IMG submission 21664) | reverse complement strand
TTTGTTGACTGCATTGAGCTTAGCATCCATGTTGTACAGACTACAAGTTGGAGAAATTCCAATTACTTCATGTAGTAAAACATAGTTGATAGAGAAAATATCTGGGGTGTTCGCGGGTTAAATTATTTTTCAAATGGTAAAATTCTATTCCTGCAATAATAACGAACGATCAAATGATATAGAACGTCTTACTGAAAAGTAAAAGCCTTTTGGAAAAATAGAAAAATACGAATCTCGTACAAAGTTGCTTGATAAAAAAAATACAACTTCAAGAAATAGTTATACGTCATTGCGCAGACAATAAGAGGACGTTTGCAGGTCAACTTTGCACGGAATGGGCCAGTTCGGCGCCGCCGTTTCGGTCGGCGATGAAATGTGAAATACGTTTTCCTTTGGAATGTCACCAAAGTGCATAAGTTCGCATTGCCGTCGTCTGGGAAGTGTGAGAAGCGCAAGAGTCAGTCTAGCACTTGTCCCAGATCTTTCCAATTATGCTGTATTTATTGCGATTCATGATGAATACTGTGGCAAGTTTAATTAGCTTTAACATATTAAAAACGAAGTACAAACTTCCAAGCAAAGAAATAAGCAGCTCTGCGCAGTACCGTCTGCAAGCCGATGCAGCAAGTAACCAAAATGAACCTTCAACACATTACAGTACAGGCTTGCTATCGTAATCGCCCAAAGCAGGTCGTTGCGCATAATAAATGATTGCATTCGGCGCAGCGGGAGCAATCATAGCAATTAGCCGGCGGGCATAACGCAATTACCACACATACCATGGATTTAGAAGTGCAATTACTGCCTGTGGCGTACGCAGAAAATTTTCATGGAGGAGGTTTTATTCAAAGGCATATGGTGGTCATTTGTATTTGGTGTGCGCTGTTTGTGACGTCAGAGCAGTTTACATTCAACCTGCGCTAATGTCTTGTCGAATATGAGCAGTGGAGCATAGAAGTGTGCGGCTGGACTGTCTAACGTACACCCTGGTTTGCAAGATCGAATCTTGCTGAACTACACAAGAATTAAGAATGCGCATGAAGTACGCAAGAAAACTTTCGATTTTTTGTTATGTGTGGAAGTCCAGCAAATTTTTAGTTTTCCTTTTTTCCCTGCTGGGACGTTGTCAAATGCCTGAATGCTTCTATCTTAATAGCTGCTGTTTTTCAGCTCGTGCAACAGTTTTATCATGCTACAGAAACTGATAACGTAGCCAATGCGGTCAGCACGTGCGCTGCTCAGCCATAGCAGACAAAATAAAGACAAATGTTTCGGATAAAGTGAACTATCGCGGAACACAATCATAAACGTGCGTAGTGCACGAAAGGTCTGCAAAAAGTGGTGACATGGTTTTTGGATGCAGACGACAACCCTGATTCCCGCCAAAACGTAATTACAGTAGGCTATTACTTTTTGGCCCATTTAGAATGTTCCTTGAAATTTGCATGCAAATTAACAAGCAAAAAATAAGCCCATGCGAAAAAAATTAATCTCCTTTGCGCAGGTAACAAAGGTTTTGTAAAATAACAAGCTCAAAGGGGGGTTTTAACCCTAACCACTTGCGCACGCCCTTGATTTCACAACTGTTTAAGAACTTTCAAGGACGCCGGGAGATACTCAAGGACAACAAAACGTTTTTCAGGCAATTCAGAATAAACTATCATGTTTTTGAATTGGAGCAACTTGTTCAGTGAATGTCACAAGCGCGTGTGGTGTTAATTTGTATGACATCAGTCAGTCGTCGCAAACCTTCCAGAAGGGCCCCCAATTCAAAATAGCCTAGGGCCCCGATAATGAAAATTCACCCCTGCCTTGATAGTTTTCTTTCGAAAAAGCCCGCTGCAAAGTTGTATTTTTAACAAAATCTTTTTTACCGAAGCCCATAACCAGGGAGGCGAAGCCCCGACCAGAAAAAATTATGCCTCCCCTGGAAAAACATGCTAGACATAGTTTGAAAGTATTGGACATAGTTTAAAAAAATTGGGCCACTCTCAGAAAACTCTTCGCCCCCCTGGTGTCCCAAGCTGGTTAGGGCCTGAGCAGCCGCCGTGCTGCTACAGAGTCATGTTTTTTTGAGACCGACTCCAGTACTGAACCAAATGGTAGGAATCCTGATCTTGGTCAGAATCCTGTTTGCAAAACAACTATGAAATCCGAATCCTGAAAACGTCCTGTTAGCATATTTGACTTACTGTTGGCAATGACAGAATTATTTGTGTATTGCCTCTAACAAAGCTTGTAAACAGCTACTAANAANAATGAAATAGTATTTGTAGTTTATTGGCAATAGGTATCGATAGGCGCCCTGAGGCGGCTTGCTGGCTCCGGTAGAGGTGCTAGAGCAACAATTGTGTGAACAGCCACCCTTGCCCTGGTGCATTCAACCGTAGAGCACTGTGCTCATGTCTGGTGCCACAGTGCTCACACCCACCTTATCGACCTCGCCATCAACGACACCTTGCAAATTGTGACTGGATGCCTGCGACCTACGCCAGCGGACAACCTTCCAATCCTCGCAGGCAACCAACCTGCTGAACTTCGTCGCAAAGGAGCCACGCTCTCTCTTGCACGTCGTGCCATGGAGTTTGACACCTGCTCCACTCAGCACTCACCCGTTCATCAAGTGCAGATTCACGGCGCCTTATATCGAGACACCACCCAGTTTTAGACGCCACAAAACAACTCATCAGTGTATCTGACAACAACAATATACGTGCGGTAGTGTTGAATGGATCAGAGGTTTTTGCGATCCTAATCCAGTCCAATATTTTCATTGTGTAATCCAGTCCAATTGCAATCCGGTAGTACTGCCCAAACATTTGAACCAATCCGATTTATATCCAGCAAAGATTTGACTGCAGTGATCAACGCAGTTTGGATTAGTGTTGAACGGATCGGATATTTTTGCAATCCTAATCCAGTCCAAAATTGTAACTGTGTAATCCAGTCCGATCCTGATCCGGTTTATATCCGAAAAAACGCTCTCATTAAACATTTCACTGCAGTGATCAACGCAGTTTGGATATCCATATCCGATCCGGTTGAGTATTTTTCAGAATCCAGTCCAATCCGGATCCGGTTCTGAATTGCAGAATCCGGCTGGATTGCGATCCGGAAACAAGATCATGTTCAACACTGGTTTGGATATCCATATCCGATCCACTAGAGTTTCTTTCGAAATCCAGTGCGATCCGGGCCGGTGTCAAGCGAAATTTCTGACTTCACGCCATGTGCGCATGCACAGAGTGATATACTGCATATAAAATACGCCGAGAAAACTGATGATTAGTGCTTACGGTTTAGTTTTTAGGTAAGTGTGTTGGCTTATGGTTAGATAAAGAAAAATAATTGAGGTCTAAGATTATGTCCAGTATGTTTCAGTGGTTATACTTATTCCCGTTCTGTAGCTTGTTGTGGGTGTCTGACATCTAACCAAAAAGTTTAATTTACACAACACACATCAAAAAAGTAATTGCCAAACGTTAATTCTTTACTCCGAGAAGCAAAATAACTGACAAACAATAATAGGTCCGAAATTTCGCAGAGGTCACAAATTTCGCTTGACACTGGTTCTGAATTGCAGAATCCGGTTGGATGGCGATTCGGAAAACGGATCATGTTCAACACTGACGTGCACCACACTGGGCAGCAGAGATGAGTGGACTGTGAAATTTCTCATTCCGAGTCCAGTCCTGATCCGCAAAATTTTTGAAAATCAACAGTCCGATCCAGTCCTGATCTGCCCATGTAGAATAATGAATTTTTATTTTGCCTCATGAGTCAAAAGCACCACTGAAGCTATTTTTCCTTCAGCCAAATATGATTGGTTGAAGGCGAAATAATTGTAGGAGTGCTTTTGCCTCATGAGGTAAAATAGACATAGCCTTTTGGCATTTCCAAAGTTTAATAAGGCAGTATCTATTTTGCCTTATGAAGCAAAAGCACTGCTGGAGTTATTTTGTCATTAAGAGAATCCGATTGTTTGGATTGGTCAAATGACAAGAACGATACAGGATACACTTGGATCAGCATAAAGTCATTGTAACGTGATCTAAAACCCCTAACCTGAAACCAAACCCAAAACCTAAACTCAGACACACAAAACCTAAACCCAACACACAAACCCAAAACCTAAACCCAAAATTAAACCCAAACCCAAAACCTAAACCTGAAACTTAATCCGTAAACNTAACCCCTAAATGTAAGCCCAAAACCAGTAGTTTTTCAACATTTTTCAAGCAGCGACCCATTTTGCAACTTAATTCAACCCATCGACTCCTTNCGAAATTTTCCAGTCAGACATAGGAAATGCAGTTATGTTTGCACAATAGAAAATCACAATGTCTTAAAAACAACGTACGATATCACTATGCTTAACAAAATTCATTTATTAAATTGATGCACATGGCAGCATCAGTGAGGGAGACACGTATCATTACAAATAACTCCCCAGCACGACTTATTCAAAACTAGGATAACTCCTTAACTCCCAAGTTAGCTACAGCAATCAGATATCTAATTTACAAACGCAGCACATTCTTCGGTCACAAAGTTAAGGCAGTGTCTATTTTGCCGCCAAAATGCCAGCAGCAACAGGCTTGGCAGAAACGAAGTAAACACAAAAGATAAACACTAACGCTAACCCCTAACACTAACCCCTAATGCTAACCCCTAAGCCTAACACTAACCCCTAACATTAACCCTTAACCCTGATGCTGACCATAACCCCTAACATTAACCTCTAATGCTAACCACTAATGCTAACCCTAATGCTATCCCTTAACCCTAACACTAACCCTGATGCTAACCCCGAACGCTAACCATAACGCAAATGCTAAGCAAAGCCTAAACCTAACGCCTAAGGGAAAAGATCGGAAATTTATGAAAAAAGTTTAAAAAAAGGAAGTCGCCAAGCCCAAGGTGAGAGTAAAACCGAAAAGCAATGGCATACCAGACTTGAAGCATAACCACTATGCTACGAGCAGCACGCCGATTGCATGACAAACTGACCTTTTCATTCGAATTGTGTCATGCCACGAGACCGAATGTTCGACTGGTGGCACAATAGCTCCAGCCGATGAGTTGCCGCCAGAATCTTGGCAGTAATGAAAAAGTAGGCTATCAGTTTTGCAGGTAACAGTAGTGCAGCCAGAATGAGAGCGATGAGGCCATGGCCTCCCCTGAAACAAAGTTGCTCAGATCGTTACTGGTGCTTTGTATCAATTTTCAGCTGTTAGAAAATAAATGGAAGTGACAGTCGGACTTACGACGACATCAGTGACTGATGGCTTCATTGACTGGACCATCCGAACAAAATTGTTGACTGCGCTACTGCCAGGTAATCCTATTATTTTGACTACGACAAAAAGTGGTTCTGTGTACGAAATTTAAAATGTGGAAGTAATTATGAATATATTTATAAGAAGCTTTCGAGACCCAAGAAAAAAGCAACAACCCCCGGTTGATAACCACTGCCCTAAATCCCAAACTTTTTGAAAAAGTAGCCTACACAAAAAGCATTCACATCAGAGGAGTGATCTCTTCAAGCTAAGCCAAAGGAAATGGTGAGAGCAGAACCAACGAACACTCGCACAACAGACATAGACACTTACCACTCAACTAGGTTCACGTTACTACTAGAACTCAACGTTATATGTGGGAAAAGGTGGATACAGTTCGAATGGCAAAATAGTCTCAGCAGAGCTTTTGCACTGATGGCAAAATTACACTGCCATTTGGCAAATCTGTGAAATCGGATCACAACTAAAATATTTGATACATTCAGAATAATCACATCGAAACAAAAAATATTTTCTCAGTCCGATCCAGTCCTGATCCGCCAACCTTCAAAAATATTGCAGTCCGATCCAGTCCTGGTCCGGCCAAAATTGGCTTCAGTCCTGATCCAGTCCGATCCAGTCCTGATCAGTGCTCATCTCTGCTGGACGGATCCCGATGGAATGCGGAGTAGGCGCCAGGCGGACAACCTTACAAGACTTTGTTCAAATGTGCTCACTCCTGCCGGACTCGAGTCCTGAAATCTGGATCCTGTACACGAGTGTTGAACATGATCCGGTTTCCGGATCGCCATCCAAGTGGATTCTTCAATTCAGAACCGGATCCGGATCGGACTGGATTTCGAAAAAACTTGTCCGGATCGGATATGGATATTCAAATCCAAACTGCAGTGATCACTGCAGTAAAATGTTTAATCACAGTTTTTACGGATATAAACCGGATTGGATCAAATATTTAGGCAGTACTACCGGATTAGGATTGAAATGGATTACACAATGAAAATATTGGACTGGATTAGGATTGCAAAAATCTCCGATCAGTTCAACACTAGTGTACAGTGTACATCTATGTCGTCCATGGATCCGGAGTGCTGGAATCGACTGCTGCAGGGTTGAGGGTTCTGCGTTTTTTTTGACCCAGTGTCAAGCGAAATTTCTGAATTGCGAAATTTCTGACCTCACGCCATGTGTGCATGCACAGTATAATATTACAGTGTACATATAAAATACGCTGCGAAAACTGATGATCAGGGCTCGGGGATTCTTGTTTAGGCAAGTGTGTCGGGTTAGGATGAGAAAGGGAAAAAGACTTAAGGTCTAAGACCAAGCCCAAAAATTTTCAGTTGTTGAAGTTATTCCCATACTATAGCTTGCTGTGGGCACCTCACATGTAACCGAAAATTTTCAATTTACACAACACACATCAAAAAAGTAATTGCCCAACTTAATTTCTTTATTCTGAGAAGCAAAATAACTGACAGAGAATAACAGGTCAGAAATTTCGCAGAGGTCAGAAATTTCGCTTGACACCGGAGTCAAAAATTTGTGAAAAACCGGACTTAGGACTGGAGTCATTTTTTATTTTCAGAAGTAGCACAATCCGCATTGGCATGTCTTTATAAACGTCATTGCTATAGTACAAACATTGCTGAATTTCGGTTGTATCGATGGTTGCCAGAGCCTGAACAGGATCCGGTTTCTAAAATTTGAAAAATTTTGGATGCAAGCCCGGTGTCAAGCGAAATTTCCGACCTGTTATTGTTTCTCAGTTATTTTACTTCTCCGAATAAAGAAATGAAGCTTGGCAATTACTTTTTTGATGTGTGTTGTGTATATTAAAATATTTTGGTTAGATGTCAGGTACCCACAACAAGCTATAGTGCGAGAATACCTTTAACCATATAAAATTTTTGGACTTTGCCCTTTACCTCAATTATTTTTCTTTTTCTCATCCTAACCCTAACCCGAACCCAACACACTTGCCTAAACACGAATCCCTAAGCCCTAATCATCAGCTTTCTCAGCGTATTTGATATGTAGCCTAGAGTATTGCTTTGTACATGAGTACATTCGCGTGAAGTCAGAAACTTCGCAAGTCAGAAATTTCGCTTGACACCGGATTCAAAAACTTTGGAACAGAAGCAGAGTCAGAGTCTTAAAATGTGACTCCGGCCACCTCTNCTGCCTAGTCGGCTACTTTGCCTAATTTGCAGTTGATCTGCCAAGTTTGTGACTGGCATATTGAGTTTCAAGTTGGATAACGATCAGTCAGACAGATAGCAAAAACTTTGACGTTTGATCTGCATTTGTTCAACCTCCTAGTGAAACTTACAATGCCATCTATCATACAGTGCAATTCCTATCATTTCCTTGCAGCTGACAAATCTGATTAGTTTACAGTATGAATAACCGCCGCTTGCAGGCGCTTTGTTTTGCAACNGTGAGCCTAGTTTCAACTTGCCCTGCATCTTAGCTTTGCAACTGGTTAGTGGTTAGGCTGGGTATTGTGCCCTACTTCCCCAGATTTTCTGTATAACTGGCCAGTATAGGTAATGTGTAATTTGCCCCCCTTTTCTCTGCAACAGCTCTGTCTGACCAGCGTACCAATCACCATCAAGCTTTGGAATGGAATTTTTTACCAAAACCATCGCAGATTTTGTCCTGCGTTGTTTTGCCGTAGCCTAAACCTTGTTGTTTTCTATGGAGTACTACCCAAGTCAAGCTTAGTCAGATGTGTTAAAACTAAACATCAATGCTGTTCGTTTGCATTCTGCTATTAATTCTATTTTAAATCACATACGATGATCTTCATTAACTTCACCTCTTACATGCCGCCCAATAGATTGGAATCATCAAAAATAGGCTAATCAAAAGCAAATCATGGTTCAAAGCCATCAGGTACCACAAAGGTAAAACGATTCAAATCTGTATCGAAAGGAAATGTGTACATATATTACAGTTTTGTAAATTTGCAACTGAAACGAATGCCTCATTAGTATAAGCAGGGGCGGATTCAAAAACTGTCGCTGTTGCGAAATCTGTGTCCACCTTTGTGGTAAGGATGTATTGTAGGCCTAATCCTTTCTCGGGCAACAATTGGGACTGCGTAAATAAAGTGTCTGTAGAACAACACACAGCGAAAATCCAGAAAAAATTGCTATGGCCGAATTTATTTCTCTATTCGTTACCATTCAGCGCAATCGCAGTACATTCTAAGTGATTCTTTTTGAACGTTGATCTGGTTTATGCCTGCTAGTTGTGCTTGGATCATATTACATTTGCTTGGGGCATTTTGAGTTACTTTTTATGAAGAACAATTGATTGTCAACAAGAGAAAGTTCTTTTTCAATATTTCCGAAACGTGTTTAGGTCTGTACTGAACAGATACTGACACAGCGTGTGTTGAACCACCCACCTAAAATTTTTAGAAAGAGCCCACAAATCAAAAAATAGGGTTCTGAATTAAAAAATTCGAGTCGGGAAACCAGGCAGAAGCAGTAAGCAAAAACGCTGATTTTAGCCACGCAGACTAAACTGCAACAGAGCAAGCCACGCGATGTTTCCTACTGATGCTTGTCTTCTAAAGCTAGTTGGAATTGATGTGCAAACAAGCAACAGTTACACAAGCAAAATATGTTTTATATTCACACACATATTCACAATTCTTGGGGACTATTTTCGAATACTATATTAAGACTTTGCATGGTTCATGTGAAAAAGAGTGCAGTGTGAAGAGTAGACTTGCTAGCCTGTAGCGGAGCATACTTTGCAATTTTTCTTGCTGATGCTTGTCGCCGAAAGTGCGTTGGACTTCAAGCACAAAGCCAAGAGTCGTGAAAACAAGAAACATTTTTATATGCAATCNTTTNCTTCGATTGTTTTTCATATGTTTGCACTTTTCAAGATACTTGTGAAAGGTTCACAAGATGTTGGCGCAAATAACAACCTTGCCGATATTATTTCATACATTCAGGCATTGACTTTTTTCTTATTTTTATTGATCTAATCCACGGGAGGCCAACTTGTCTTCTACTGGGATCGACTAGAAAATTTCTTGGTAACTCGTGATCGACCGGTCGGTAATAAGTCATAAGCAGTGGCGGCTCGTGTTGAAAATGGCCGGAAGGGCTTCGAATTTTCATCTCTGGTTGAACATCTCGGATTGTCGGATTTCATGGAAAACATCTCGGATTGTCGCCCTGGCTGTTTTTAATCATCAGTGGCGTTTGCAGCCACTCCAGCAGTCCTGATCTTATCAAATTCGTAAATTTCAGTTGTTCTTATTGATAGGCCTACATAGAAAACATTCACTTCAGTTTAATTAACCTGAAACCTAATTCCTAAACTTAACCCAAATCTTAAGCGTAAACAGAAACACAAAGATTTAGAAACTCAAACAAAAGTAAATCAAAATCGGTCCCATCAAAAGTATAACCACTACCACCAAAGCAAAAGGGGATAGTCGAACTCAATACCACTCGCACAGTAAACTTGAACGCTTCCCATTCACTACTACTGTATGACGTTACTGCTTGTAAGACAAATTTAGCGTTTTATTCAACCCGTGGCTTACGTCCGTACCTCTCGTAAAACAATTGCGAGAAAATTACGGTCTTACTTATGTGGGAACTATTCGTAAAAACAAAAAAGAAATACCTTATGAAATGATCGACAGGAAAAAGTTTGCCTCTGGTCAGAATCTTTTTTGGTTTCAGTAGGGACATGACCCTAGTCACTTACCCAAGCAATACGAGCAAAACCCAGAAAAAGCGTTATCAGTAAGGAAATTGGTTACATGAGCACAACAAAAGGCAAGCCTGCGCATCTTTACATGAACCGTGCAAAGTCGAAATTCATTATTTGAACAAAACACCAGAATTGTAAAAAAGATGTGTGAAGATAAAAACATTTTTTATATTTTGGATTGTCATGTATTTTGAACTTCAATTCCAACACGTTTCGGAGAAAAGACACGCGAAGCTTGCTTTGCAGTAGATTAGCCTGCGTGGCTGAAATCAGAGCTGTTGCCTCTGCGTGGTCTCACGACTCGAATTTTCTTATTCAGGACCTTATTTTTTCTCTTGTGGCCACCTTCTGAAAAGTTTCTCTCTCTCTCTCTCTCTCTTCGATGGACGTCGAAACGACGAATCCGATCCATCATCTTATCTTTGGAGGTGGGATTGTTCGTGGCTATACAGTCCTATGCGTGATAGAAATTCGACTTTGCACGGCTCATGTAAAGATGCGCAGGGCAGCCTGTAGCAGTACTCATGTAACCATTTTCCTTACCGATAACGCTCATGTATGTTGGAATTCAAGCGCAATAACCAAGAAATACAAAAAGAAGCAATATTTTTCAATTGCGCACATTTCATTGACTATTTTGCAAATGTTTCTAGTTGTGATGATGCTCGTGAACGTTGTGCAAGGTGTGTGCTAACATAGCAAGTTTGTCGATATTTCCTACTGATCTTTGCCTACTAAAACCAACTGGATTTGATTCTGGGTGGCTCTTTTCAAATATTTTATTTCGACTTTTTGATTGATTTCTACTGACGGTTGATTGATTTCTATTGAGGTGAGAGCAAGGAAATAAATTTCTATTAGTGGAGCGAATCTCGCGAAACAGCATTGCAATGTAATGTTTCCATTTTTTACGAAAACCCCTGGCAGTCAGCGGCAAACGACAAGTCACAAGGTATTTGAAACAAGACAATTTGATTATCGAGGTCACCTGACAGTGGAAAATAACTTGAATGTAGAAAAAGATGCATTTAGAGGAGACACGAGAAAATACACACAAGTGAGACACGAGAAAATTCACCACAATTTCCCAAATTCCGCCACCCCTATTGGCGCCTTGGCTGTCTGCACAGCATCGTCGTCGTTCTCCTTTCGAAACTTACAGATGAACCTGCAGAAAAAGATAAACAGAAAGAGTCATAAATATGTGTTGTTCGCAGGAAAATTATCTAGTTTGTATGTGCAAAAGATTTTGCAGCCGAAATGGCGAACTTTGTTTACGAAAACCCTTGACAATCAGCGGCAAACCATCCACCAAAAGCAATTTGAAACAAAGTGACACTCGCGCAGCTGACATGAGCACGTACTGCTTGCAAAGGTCGTCGCCGCTTTTTCGACGTGATCTCTTCACAACAGGCTTTGTTTTGAACGAGAAACGTGCTATTGACTTTTGTGTCACAACAGGATTTGTTTTGTCGGTGAAATGCGCTATTGACTTTTACAAGTAGCAAAGGTAAATCGTTAGAGTAATTCCAGACACAGTATTGCAATAGAAAATCTTTTACGCAATCGCCATTATGATTTCATTTGCAATAATTTCCAATGATATACTTTGTTACTTTCTTGTCTCACGGCTATCTGTATTGCATTAGCTAATTCGTTGAAACTATTCGTTGAAATCATAGCAACTGTAAAATCTGCCACTGCTTGTAAATGCTTACCTCTTAGCAGTTATCGCAGAGAAGGCGGTAATGGTCGATGCACACCGGAGCTCCGCATTTTCTGCACTGGTATCTCGTCTTTTTGTCGTACGATAGGCGACAGGATCCGCAGTATTTTTTTTTCGGCAAAATTTGAGTGGTGTCACCCGTTGTTTCTGACGTCAGATTCAGAAATATGCTGCCTATGGTGATTCGTAAGTCCCNTGGCAAATTCAAATTGGACAGTCATCTTTGCGCTAAGGCCTCGATCGTATTTCTTGCAACAGCCCTTNAAAAGAACCGGAGTTTCAAAGTGTTCTGCGGCGCCAAGGCCTCGATCGTAATTATTGCAACAGCCCTTTAAAAGAACCGGCGTTTCAAAGTGTTCTGCGGTTTCTGCTTGTGATAGAGCACATAGGCATTCACCACTGCCGTGTTCAGCATTCAAAAAAAAAAAGAAAACTGTTTACGGCCACCTTTTGGTCATACGGCTGGATGACTGGAAACAACACATTTGGACGAATGTGTCGACACCACCTTTCGTGGCATTTTAAATAGTAATACTTTCTGGCTTGCCATTGTCAGACATCACTGGATGATCGTGCATTGAGGACACAAGATAATCCAGCTTTTTCTGGGTTTTGCTCGTATTGCTTGGGTAAGTGACTAGGGTCATGTCCCTACTGAAACCAAAAAAGATTCTGTCCAGAGGCAAACTTTTTCCTGTCAAGCATTTCATAAGGTATTTCTTTTTTGTTTTTACGAATAGTTCCCACATAAGTAAGACCGTAATTTTCTCGCAATTGTTTTACGAGAGGTACGGACG
>JGI24158J21664_10010159_pt1 | contig 12567 bp, 9 predicted proteins | sample Ectturendosymbi3_FD_21664 | JGI IMG/M metagenome (IMG submission 21664) | reverse complement strand
GAGATATGTGCAAGTTTGAATCATCGCAAAAAGACGAAAGCAGATGGCAGTCCACTGATTCCTCGAAAGCATACAGAAACACTAGTGCTTTTAAGTGCTACTCTTTAGTTTCTCATTTATTTATTTCCCAACACCCTAAAAGCAAACATGCTGGTCAATCCAGGAAGAAGCGAGACGAATGCAAATAAAGTAGTCCAGAACTTACAGGCAGCAATACTACGATTCATGTTCAGAAAGTTAAGAATGCTGTGTAAGATATTTAAAAGAATTACTTGTGCACTTAAATTTAGCCGTAGTCTGCTAATACCTTCCAAAAACTAGCTGTGCGCTTATAGATCATTGGCGTACACACTGCAGAGGCACTCTTATTATCAGCTCAAAAATTTCCACCACAGCAAAAGCGTGAAAAGCACCGTCGTCTCTATTTAAGTATCCGCATCCTGCACGAAAGCACTTTTCTCAACAGTTTTGAAAAAACGACTGATCTGTTTGCGAAATAGGTAAGGCAATCAGTAACTTATCACTCGCTTTTCAAATGTTTGGTCACATAGAAATAATGTAGATTACATGCTTTGAACAACGAATGACAAATTACGACAGATAATTAGGGACAAAAACTGCGATTACGAAGGTTGCGCCACCGCTTGACCAGTAGCGACGACGAATTCGATGAAAGGGTTTGAAAATGAATTACGTCACAATCAGAACCTAAATATTGTAAGTCTGGCGATCAGAGTTTCACGGCGTGATAACAAAAACAATCTGAACATGCAGGTTGAAGTTAATTGCACTGCAAAGAAAATACTTGAGATCAAACCTCAGCAGCTAGACTAAGGATCTCAGGGGGGTTTCGTGGTCACTCGGTTATTGCAGAATCGAATCACAGCGAATCAAAGCCTGTTATCAAGTAAATTGGGGCTTGACCTTCTACTTCAGATTACCCAGTCAAGTCCCTTTGCCTGATATCGTTACTGTATGAAGCGTTGTGATTGTCAAAATGTTATGCTTTTGGACAAACTTACTACATCTAATTTCTTTATCACGTAGAAAAAATACTGCTCTTAGATCTTGAAGCGTGAACGATGTCGTCGGAAATTGCTTGTTTTTAACATGATAAGTTTGGAAAAAGTGTTTTTTATGCCGCTTTCTTCAACATATATTTTTACAAATATTTCGCAGCATGATCTGGTATACGCAAATAACAATTCTCCACATATTCAGCAATAGTCAAGACTTTGTTTTCACTACAACAGTTTTTTTTAAGGAAAATGTTAGATACCCGGTATGGATCTGCAGGGACCCGATTTCTCTGATTCTAGGGACCCGATTTTCTCTGATTTTAGGGACCCGATGATAATTTTCTCTGATTCTAGGGACCCAATTTGAAATTCAAGAGACCCGAATCGTGTCCCTAAAACGCCTTAGAAAAACTCTGCACTACAAGCAAATAAAGGAATCTTTGTAGTATATTGTTGAATTTAGTTGAATGGTTTTTGTCCCGTATGTCCTTGCTTCATGTTTCGTTGTAACAATATCAGCAATGTCTGTGAGTCTGCACAGGGACACCAATGCATGGGGCCATTGTCTTCACTGCCATTTTAATGAGCGGCGGGGACAGAAGTGCCTTTTGTTTAAACAAGACAATTGATAACTTTGTTCCTACTTCAAACAAATTTCGGGAGTGCACTCAAAGCTTAAAGATCAGTACGGTTTATCTATCATTTCTTTAGGGCACAATTGTTTGTAACGTGTAAAAGCAATAATATTTCCCAACTTGTATGCGTTTCTACACTGAATACCTACAGTGGTCAACGGTTCTTGTTACGCAACAGAGGTTATTACGAAACGATGTCTCACACTTCTTTTCCACATTGTTTATTGTTGTCAAGTGCGGACCGAAATGGAACCTTTGCTGAAAGTGAGCGAATTGTACGTTTGGTTTGTTTCAAGTCACAATGCAGCGTTTCTTGACGTTATACTGTTCAGTCTTAAGGGATGCTGGCCCATAGATAGGTTTTAAGTTTTGGGGGACAAAATACATTTTTAGGAGGGCAAGATTTTTGTTTTTAGTATTTAAAACAAATTCTTCTGGGCTGAACAAAATTTGCGTAGGCACAAAAAATTTGGGGCTACTGCCTTCGAACGCCTCCCCGTGACCTGATGCTGGCAAGCACTGCTGATGGCGAAATGCAGAAATTGTGGGATTGATATGCAGCAATTAAAAGTGCGCGATTCCAGTTGTAACGGAAGATAGACAAGAAAGGGTGTTCTGCGTCTGCCAGTAATTAGAGTTTGGCGTTTGTACCTTTATGAGAGAAGGCTTGGGTCACCTCGGAAAGCTACGTCCGATCTTTACTTGGGCGTCGCTTTTGCAATCACTAATCATCATGTGCACAAAGAACTGACGCAGCACAACAACGAAACACAAAACTTCACTGCAATACCAAAGAACCGTCCCAGATTTAAAAATTCTATGGATCGTGTGAGAGTATTTTTGCAAAGATGCAGTTTATCGATGGAAGCAAAAGCCATGTTTCTCACAATAGTGGACTATTATGGTTTTGACGTACCGTCTGTAGAAGCTCTTTTACATGTGCAACGATTTATGGGACTATTACGTTTTCGACAATGCCACATAAATGGGTTATATTGTTGTCCGAAAGCTTGCAGTAGTTTGAGAAACAAGGCTGTTGGGAAGTTGTACTGCAAAAAAGCATGTATATCTAGTGCAAGCGGCAAGCGGGAAATGCAAGTCCGTGTTTGTAGCTGTGCAAAAAAAAGAAAACTAAAACGAGTGCGATGTTCAGTGGCTCCCTCGATTTTACCCATTCCTTTCTATCTTTCCACTATTCCAGCGTCCCTGAATTTTCGCATAGAGCAAACTGCACAAACGTAACATGCACTGGGGTCTGAGAGTTGAAATGCCCATAATAACTGCTTGGGAGAAGCAGGATTTGCTTAGCTAAATTTACCGCATGTGTTGCAAACCTTGAAAAAAATAAAAAATTAGGCAAAGCTATTCTGCTTGTTCACAGTGGCACTGGCAGTAGGCAGTGGATGTTACAAACTAAATTTGTCAAAAACTATTTTTTGCGAATCATAGGATCACAATTGTTGGTGTTAAGAGTTTGAGCTGTAGCATCAGAAAAATAGTTCGAATTCTTAATCTTTTCATGAAGGACGCTTTTGAAGACACGAACAGATTGCTCTATCAAAACAGTTGCAGTAGAGGGAAAACGTGTGGTCTTACTTTCGCTCGATAACCTCGTAGAAGGGACAGCCATGACACAACACTTGCTGTAAATGTGAGGTAAAGTAAAATGAAAAACCCACCAGGTACAGTTAGTGGCAACTCACTCGGGGGAGGCTTGCCCTGAGACAGTTTATGGAGGCGGTTTTCGTTGGTAATTGCTCATGCGCAAAAGAGAACAAGTCTGTGGAGACGGAAAACACGAATAAAAACAGATTGAGTTCGATCACTTCACTGCATGCTGTGTTTCACAAACGTTCCTGCGTACGGATAATTCTCAACACAGGACGTGATCAAGTAGCACCATTCGCAATTTTTCACGTTAAATTACCTCCGCCAAGTCACTTGGGCTGGGAATAATCAGAACATTGTCCCTTTTCAAGCCTTCGAGGTTGCTCTGAGTTTTCAACAAAGTACTTATTTTTAATACGTATAACTGCTCTGGCTGAAAAGTATCCTTATAAGAAGCTTCACCAACGTTGAGGTATCACTTCGAAAGAACAAGAAATTCTTCGCGTGTTTTCGGATCATCTCGGAAAACACCGAGCATGCAGCTCGTGACGGTCTTAGAGCTTGGTTTTTCGACACCTCTCATCACCATGCACATGTGTCTGTATACATTTTGAAGTTGGATTTCAATGTCAAGGGCTGTCGTATGTAAAAAATAACCATGTAATAATACACGAAGATTCGCTTGCTTTGCAGTTATGTCTTTCTTTAAAAATCAATTTTTTCTCTTTGTTACGACCAGCAAAGCTACATGCTTCTAGAATTATTTTAAAGTGAAAGAAACGATATACATAGCAAAACTAGGTTTCAGTTGAACTCGTTTTACACGTGCAAAAAAGACAACAGGAGCAACTCACGATGCTTCTACAGTAACAGCGACACCGTGCGGTTCGAGTGTTGACGTCAGAGCGTGCGCGATTTGTTTCGTCAACCGCTCTTGCACTTGCAGTCGTCTGCTGAACATCTCGACGAGTCTAAACACACGTGCGTTAATTCTGAGCGTTAGGATATTTTTACTGGCGCAGTACAACACATTCAGCTGAGTGTTTCTTAAAAGCCAACGGAATATGGCTCCTTTCTCGCACAACAGTAAGGCTGAGGTTCACAGCACACCAGGGTTGCGGAGTCGGAGGCAAAATATCCGAATTCGACTCCAACTTCGACTCCGACCTTTCCAAAATTTCCGACTCCGACTCTGGCCTTTCCAAAATTTCCGACTCCGACTCCTTAACATAAAGGGAATTAAATTTGGCTGTTAAAATCTATGGAAATCGTGGTGCACAGCAAGAAATCTCTGTTTCAAGAAAAGTTTCAAAAGAAACCATTTCAACAGGAATTCCTAATCTAAGAGTGTGATTTGACAAATGATCAGCTGGACATCCGGAGTCGGAGTCGGACAAAAAATCCGACTTGGACTTCCAGTGTTGTTAGGAATCCGACTCCACCCAAAAACCTCCGACTCCGGCTCCGGCTCCGCAACCCTGCAGCACACCGCCAAAATGATACGACAACAGAGTTGGTTTGTATCATTATGCATTCAAATATGAAATGTTTTTCGTTTTCTTTTCTTTGTTATCCAAAATAATAAGGCGTAATCATTTTGAAAAACGAAAGATTAACTAATGTCTTTGCTAGTGTCAAGTTACCTGCATTAAAATTTGTTTCACGATTTCGAACTCTGCTCACCTTGCAATTTTGCTGAGTCCAATCACTCGTTTGTTAGGTATGTACCCCACACAAACCTGAAAAATATTTTTGAAAACGTAACTTATGTTGCCACTTAACGGAACAGGGTGAACGATGATTTTGGTGTCTTTTCGGCCACCAAACCACCTGTGACTAAATTCATAAAAGAGAAATGTCTCCTACTGATAAAGCCGCCCGTATGAAACGCGAAAAAAAAATTTTTTTTTTCATAAAAATTCATTTATGTGCCTGCAACAGCTGCCTAGGGAGAGGTTATAAGCAGATAATAAAAAAATGGTAACATAACTGTTGAACGTTTGCTATGTTGCAACTCATAAAATATAATGTACTTGTTTTTACAACTATGACGATTGGATGGGGGTAGCAGTTGAACTCAAGAACTTTGAACAAATATTATGTAGGCTATAGCTTCAAAGGCGACGACATTTGGAAGGTTATGCTGGTGTTTTCACTTAGTCGAAAACAACCAAAATTATTTTGAAAAATATTTGTCAAACGACAGATCACATGTTCCCAGCTACGCCGGAGCAGCGGTAGGGCATGGGGGTAGTGGAAGAGCTGAGAGCAATTGAAAAAACAAAAAAATCGTTACCAATATGCTTGTCTCTGTTCAGCAACAATGTTGACTCCAAAAATAATGACAGAAATGTCAGAAAACCTTTCTGAATTTTCTGGGTGCGCGAATAGCTGCAACAAATTTGTTGCAAGTCGATCTTGAATAAACAATGAATTTACCTATGATACTGTTGTGAAAAGGCACCTCCGCCCCCGTTGCACCCTTTTGAAAGGGCCGGGGGTTAATGCCTCCATCATACCGTACCTCTCCGGCGACCCTGCATATTTCCTTGACAGATTCTTTCAAAAACAGATTTTTCAAATATGGTGATTGTGGTCTTTTCATCTGATGTCACGAAGCGTGTTTGCTGTTCAGTATGTTCCTAATACGGATCCACCAGACGGTAAACATTTAGTTAGCCCACCGGCTCCGACAATCAGTGACTGCTCTCAGGAATGTCTGGAAATACTTAATGCCTTGCTATTTCGCGCAGACAATTTCGTTCTTTCTATTGCAACATTCGGCCAATATCTCTGTGTCTTATAAACAGTGACACAACAGTTGATTGTTGTTTATCAAAATTGGTATTGAAACCTTGAGTAATGGAAGTACTGAATCATATCGGCATAATCAACTTAGCACTGGTACCACATAAACAAGGTCATACGGCCGGTGCTGCAAAATATTCGACCTTTCGTAACATTTTGCAACAACCACACAATCTTTCATAATAGCAATTCCCGCACGGGGCAGATTTTCATCCACACGGGTTTGCAGGTACCCGCACTAAAACTGGGGGTGCGATAACCAGCGCTGAATTCTCTTGAAAATATTCTATCTCACTGCCATTATGATCTTTGTGATGCAAAGAAGCCTTGCTTCACAACTGTGAACATGATGAACATATATTTTCCGGTCACCAACAAGTAATCGGAAGTGATCTATTTCCACGCTCACCTTTCCTATAAAAGGCACGAGGTGATGCTCACACATTGAAAACAAGTCGATGTCCTTTACAATGACAATCTCATCGTGGTCTTCGTCGAAGATTGCTTCGTTAACAATATCTATGCAAATGTCATAATCATCAAGCACAACCATCCGATGAATTGGTTTGAACATATACTGTAAGTAGTTAGATAACCCAAAACCACCCCACGATTAAACAGAAATGAGATCACAATATATTGGCGTTTTTCAACATGACAAAATGATTTTGCTACCGATAAAACTCATCTTTAAGGGTCGATTTGCATTACAAGTAAGTGTTTAATTTTGTGGAGTTTTCAAAAACATACGCAAATCTGCAGATGAAATTTAATACAAATTCGGAAAAGCAATCGATGAAAAAGGTTCACGCTTAGAATCTCAAACGCTGAAAGCAAAAACACACGATTTTTACTTTTCAGTCGTTCCCACGTAAGAATTGTGAGTAAACAAGATTCACATCAACAAGTAACCACGGAAGAATTTAAAATTTATAAGTTTCAGAGCTCCTGCAACCTACCGTCTAAATTTTCGTGGTAACCTTTTGTAAAGAAGCGTAGAGCCTCTTCCGCTCGGGCAGGAGTCCGCAACAGACCTTGACGATTGGGATCTTCCCCGATAGATTTCAAAATAGTTCGGAACGCTTCTTGTACGCTGCTTTCTTCTCCTATGCAGACAGCATTTCAAAATTTAGTTTCGGTATTCAATAGCCACAGCTCAAATATATCAAGATAATTTTTCAGATGTGGTTTATCACAACTGAAATCTTCTTGATTCCGACAACCAGCAAAGTGAACGTAAAACAATTTTCAGAAAAAAATTACCGAAGCACAACTCAATCATGCCTTTGTTTGCACTAAACACGCAAGCTTGTATGCGATGTTGGTACGGTTATGTAGTATACAACGGTCCACACTGTTTTCTTCAAATGTACTTTCCCTACGTGGTTTTCAAAGTTTTCAACTACTAGTACCACTAATTTTAAAAGTTTGGTAATACAATTGTAAAAGCGTATTTTTTTGTGAATCCAACCGATTGACTTCTTCAAGCGTCGAATACACCTGCAGTATAACATAACAAGTTTTGTTTAGCCCAGTGGTTCTCAAAGTTTTTTCATATTCGCTCCTTACAAACACAAACGCTGTCAATTCCTCCCCAACAAAAATCACTAAAAAGATAATTGCAAAAATTTCACACTACCTGGACATAGTTCCAGGTGTCTATTGAAGATTTATCTCAGGGATAAAATTAAAATATTGCAAAATAACAATTTAAAGAAATTGCAAAAGCACTATTAAAAAACAATTTTGCCAAACGGATTTACACACAAATTTTTATGTGTTGAATAAACAAATATTAAAAACTTAAGGTTTTTTCACCCACAGGTTTTCCTCCCCAGTTCTTCCCTGGAACAAATATCTTCCCAGGGATTAAAAATTCCTCCCTTAGTGAGCCCAGTAGCACCCGTTTGAGAAACACTGGTTTAGCCACAGCCCTGTCACAAGTGATTTATTAAACCAAACCTTTGCTCTCATCATTGTTGACATGGTCATGCTTCTCAAGCTGTGTTCGCATCACGTATTTCCCTACAGCGTTCGTTTTCTCCATGCCTCTAAGCTATCTACGCATTCATTAGCAAAACACTCACGTAGCGGTAACTTCACTCACATACAACCTGCAATCAACAATTAGCAACACAATAAGGAAACATAATATGCTATTGTCAAACGAAGGCAACAGCCAAGATAACCGATCCTGTTTTGATGTTAATGTTTCAAATGTAGAACAAACAAAAAAGCGAAGCGCCGTATGCAAGAAGTCGGTTTTGGCGAAATAACACTTTTGGGAAGTTAGCAAAACTTAAAGAAAACTAGCATTCGGAAAGCAACATCTACTTTATGTTAAGCAAAACGAAAGAGCGGCAAGAGGCAGGCAATAGTACGGGTAAACAGATATGCCTAATCCATCGGGTAGGCGTGATTGTGCCAAATCAGGCTCGCACATAGGCTGAAATCCCGGGAGCCTTCCCTCTGACCACCACCAACGACAAAATATAAAACCTGCTCCTACCAGATAATGTGTCAGAAGCATTACTAGTGAGGGCCAAGCGCGCTACCATATAGCAGCTTTCTATGACAGGAGGTTATAAAACGAAAGGTATATTGCTGTAAGCACAAAATTTATTTGTGAATGCGTTATCCTTTTTTCCTCGGACTAAAATTGAATTTAAGGTATTGTGCAAATTTAAAAAAGTAAAAATTGCAGTTTCTTCAAATTGAAACCGGCGAAACATACCTACTGTAAATAAGGTATCGTATGAACCAGGAGTAATTGAAAGTTTTTGCTTTGATGCACATTACGTCGTAATTTAATCCAGGTCTCAGCGACGCCATTATCACTGATGAGTTGCAAAAGGAAACATGACGATATGTTACACTGTCTATGGAAAGAGATCCTTTCTCAACAAAGAATCAGACACTTTAAGATCTTAAAGAGTACGATGTAGGCATCGTCAGCTCTTATTCAAATAGAATGACAATAGGTTATTTTTGTAAAAACAGCAAAACCGCTTGTTTTGAATGCGATAAGTTCTAACACAGGGGTGTGAAACATAAGGCCCGCTGCAGGGTTTTCTTCAGCGCTCGAGATGACTCTGAAAAGTGTAAAACTTAGAAACAAAAGTAAATCCATTAAGAGGACTTTGTAAATAAATGTAATTGTTATTTTAAAATATCCCTCAATGTTTTTTCTTCTATGGACGCTTTTTTCTTCTGTCTGGGCAAGGCTCTCGCTTTTTGGCTTTTACCCAAGCTTTTGCAGTCATTTGCTTTACCAAACTGTGTTATGATGTCACGTTGGGTACGCGACAATAGAAATTTATCAAAATGTGATTCTAAGTGCTGAAAGGACTTCGATTTTGTTGTCATCATTTGTATCAACAGCACCCTATCCAAAATATCTTCGTCGAAAAGGAGGAAAGTAGATACAGAGTGCTGAGGTTTTAAAAAACAAGTTTCAAATTTCATTTTTCTATTCATTTAGCTATCCCTGTGAGCACCATCAATATAAGAGATCTCCTCACAAGGCTCACATATACAAGCACAAAAATTGCATTCTAAAATTAGCAGCCACGCATTATTTGACAAATGATATTGATGTGAAGGAGAAAAGATACCAAGTTTCAGGTGCAAATTGAAAATAGCAAATCAAAAATGCTTTTAAATATTTTACAAAGTGTTTTTCATACTGTAAATACATTTTGTAGTTGGTGTTTCTCTGCAGGGGTTGATGTGGCTGCAGTTTTTCAGCCCCTACAAAATGTTACTCATAAACTGCATACATTTACAAGGCAATGTAGTAGCTCAGCCTCAACAGTTCCGAATTACGTGTTCAATATTTTTTGAGAAGTTTTTCCTTAAAACGCGAACATTTACGCAGGTCCGGAGCAAGTCGTTCCAGCACCCTAGGCAAGATCCGTTTTGAGCTCCCTCTCATAGCTTAGAAGAAGTGCTCGCTTTATGCGGATGTCAACCTCTTCAACCAACCTTTGTCACAATTGCGTACCGACTGTAGCCTACACATTGTCTTCAAATTGCCGGTGCGTCCTATAGGCAAGGTTTTACTCCAGCACCCACCAAAAAAGACGTATTTCCATGTACGTATGGGTAAGGACGATTTTCACATCAAAGTGATATATAACATGAATACCAATTTTATTTTAACACCACGTTTATCAAAATATTACAAAAAAGAGTAGCATATTCCTCAAAATTTTCTTACAAGCCCATTGCTACGATCACATGTCGTAACAATCGACGAAGATCCACATGCGCAAGAAACCTTTGACGTTCGCGAACGCCACCATGCTGGTCATCAGTGGCGAATTCAGACCAAGCATTTGGGAGGAGCACTCAACTAGGGGGGCCAAAAAGGTCTTCACTTATTTAAATACATACGGTTGTCTGTGACAATCGTTGGGAATCACGTAAAAGTGGTTACCTTCTTAGGCAAAGACACTAGCTATTTTTGTTTTTTGTTGGTCGAACAATGCGATCTTTCAGGGAATAACCACATTGAAGCGTTTCATGTCATTAATTCAAAAAACGTTTGAAGCGGGGACCAAAAGATGGACCTCGTTTTTCACAAGCTGCACATAACTGAGAACACAGTTGCTGTCCCAAACAATCTCTCATATTTGGAAAACGTATTTAAAAGCTATACCCTAAGAACGCATGCTTCACGCCAGTGTTTGACGCTGTTTTGGCTATCCGTAGATCAGAAAAAAACAATTTTTGAAACATATTCCCAAGCTGTTTGAAGTAGTTCGTCTTACACTTGGAAAAATCCCATGATGGGGGTGTAATGATGAGCTAAATGACGATCGCATTTCCACACGAAGTTTGTGCAGTTACATGTACATGGAAAACATACAGTATTTGTTGCTGAAGCGACAATTCACACACAAAACATAAATGAAAAGTATTTGCTGTAACATTAGTCTCCTCGTTAAAGTCATTTTACAATTCATTGTATACCACTGCAAATCCATCGCAAACAAGCTTAAAAATCCACCCCAATGCTGGATCTGACGAGGAATCTGCTCCTATCGAAGCCAGCAACCACAGATGAGAACCGACCTATAACCAATTTCTTACCACAAATCTCCGCCGACACCACAGTCACCAGTAAAAAAGTTAAAATCTGCACAAAAAGATTGCTTTTCTGTTGAAATTTATGTGTGATGCAAGCAGAAAGATTTAACCAATCAGCTACACATTTTGCTGTCGGTTGAAGATTTCGCTAACCATGCCAAATTTGCATTTTCGTGGCTACCATAAGCTGTCTTAAGGGTTTGTAATTCAACAGAAGGATCAAAACCACATAGCCATCATTCACTGTTGACAGACACGTAGACAGTTAGGGCAGTGGTGTGCCTAAAGGTTTGAGCCAGGGGGGGAAAACCTAGATCAGTGTTATTCAACCTGCGCAAGGGATGGCTGAACGTCCCCTTCAGGTAAGTTTCCACTCCCTGGCTTAAACCAATAGTTACGCCACTACGTATGTTCCAATTAACTTCCATCATCTTCAGTCATTTTTGCTTGGTATACTGTCGCCACTTGCTGAACCACACAGTTGCTTAATTTGGGTCCTTTTTTGGCGCCCTCTCTGTCCCGTCCCCCTAGGCAGCCTCCTAGTTCGCCTAATGGTAGCGCCGGCACTACGTTTATGGAATGTACTCTTCTATACGAAATCAAAAAGAAAAAAATATAAATTGCCGTTATTTATAGGTTCTTATCTCATAATTTTCCTGGTCCTGCTCGCTTGATATTCTAATCTGGCCCGTGAAATAAAATGGGTTGAAATCTCTGCTCTAATAGCTGCGTTCGCTCGTCATTTTTGTTCAATAGCGTAGCCAGCCCAAACAAGTGGGAGGGGCCAAATATTTTTACTTAGGCAAGCAACAGTATTTGGTTTGGGACACCGCCTCTCGAAGCACAAAACGACAAGATATGCTAGAAATTTGGGTGCACTGCCCCTTTGGCGCCCCTGGGCTACGCGTACGTTTTTGGTGTACTGTTTTTTGTGTCTTGGTGCCATAGTTGGTAAGCAAATGGGTACACACATCAATAACGTTGTGACAGTGTAATGTGTGAACGAGTGATAACCTTGTTGAGTACCACGTGCAGTTCTAGTTAATGATTTCTTAGTTCTTGCTGTGTCTTAATCTTGCTAACCTGACTAATCAAACGTTACTGCTCAACAGAGCGCAGACTAACAATCGTTGCTCGGAGAAAGCATGAAAAAGTTGTTTTCACTCACTTCAATTTTTAGCATTTTTACATATAACAGGCTGAAGGTTATGATGACTAATGTTGCCGATATTTTTCATTTTTGCTAAAAACGTGGTGCAGTTTTAAAGTCGGGTTAAGTTTATACAGAAAAAGAAAAACTACAGCCTATAGCAGTGGTTCCCAACCTTTGTTGATGCATTCCTCCCTTTGCTCATTTTGGAACATTTCATTCCTCCCCTATGGAACGTCCACTCCTCCCCTGTTCG
>JGI24158J21664_10010158_pt1 | contig 12567 bp, 7 predicted proteins | sample Ectturendosymbi3_FD_21664 | JGI IMG/M metagenome (IMG submission 21664) | reverse complement strand
ATCGAAACGTTTGCAAGATGTCAGTTGTATCGTTTGCTTTGGCCGTGATATTTATTATAAGGCTATTCAGCACTTCCGTTTTTCGTGTACCAAACTTTCTATTTACTTTGGAAACGCAGGAAATGTGCTTATACGTATCAAAAAGGTGAAAGTAAAAGTTCAGCAGCACACCAAATTCGGATGCTTAGGGGAAAATAAGTTTTCCTGTCACAATTTTCACAGTGTCCTTGGTTTTTCTTTTTGCTGAGATGTCTCGGTCATTTGTCCGAAATACGGTAGCTTAAAAATGTTTGGCAATTTTTCGAAATTTTTGTTTTCAGATATTTTTTTATGACTGAAAAAAAGAATTATGACCGAATTGACTAAATTTTGTTCGGTCATTTCAAAAACAATTTGGTCAATGACCAAAAAAATGTAGACAGCGTCCATAAGGATTTTTACTGCAAGTGATAATGTTGTCTAGGACAGGGCTTCTCAAACTTTTTTGTTCAGCCACCCAATTTTGAAACAGGATTACTGTGCGACCCCTTTGTAGATAGTCTAGATCAGTGTTTCTCAAACTTTTTTATTCCATCGCCCCTTTTTCACTCTCGACATGTCGTTTTCGCCCCCCAAACCTCATAAAACAAACACAAGTTAGTAAATTTCAAGAGAATATATTAAATAGCTGCAGCAAGCCATTAAATAGCTGAACCAAGCAACTGTATTACGAGGCTAATATTACGTTCAGATTTCTTATGAGAGTAATCCACACTGTAGCCGGGCACACATACGATCCAGAGTAAAACTTTAACGGATAAATTGCTTTAGCAACAACATCCAACGATTATATAGTAAACTAAATTTTCAAGAAATTGACAAGTCACAATAGTAGGCTACTGAAGTTAACTCAATGTTTGATTATTGGTTGAACGTTTTCGTCCACTTTATGTTGTTATGCCCCCCTATCGCTCCCTTTATTTTTTCGCCCCCTTGTCCCTCAAACTCACCCCTGAGGGACGATTCCCCAACTTTGAGAACCACTGGCCTAGATGTTAATGATACGTGTAAACATCTAATTACAACTTCTAAGAGGCATTTTTGTCTATAGTGAAATCATACAAATGTCTACAATCCACGAAAGTAACTATACAGTAATGAAACCACCACTTAATGGAAGCAATAAGACGAAAAATTAACATAAAATAATTCAATTTGTACAAGTTATCAAGCGCAACTAATGGGATGGATGCACTTGATAATTTTTAGTGTAGATTGATACAAAACAATGGAGGACAAACGACATCCTCAACATTTTTCCGAAAGGATCGCTTTTTGGGCTTGATGATCATCATTTTTGAGAATGCCTCTTCACACAAATATATGTTGTGCAAAAGACTGATAGTTTATGAAGGGCTAGATCAGAAATGACTGGGTATTCATTTTTTGTTCTTACCCAAATATCACAAACTCTGTTTTGAAAATTCCAGTTGCAAACTTTTGTCGTTTCATAGTTCCCCAAACTCATCCTGGGCATGGCAAGTGTGTGGCCGCCTGAAAATTCAAATGTGCATGGTTTGCGGATCAAACATTTTCTAAATCAAATTCCAAAGTATACTTCTGAAACTGTGTGTGAAGATTTTAACTTTAGCCTAAAACTACTCAGTGTGCACTCAAAGCAGTTAGCCTATAGTCCCTTGACTAGAGCTGGAGTTCTAGACACAAGTGTGCCCTCGTGTCGGAATGAATGCAACAAGGTTAATATTGGTGAGTACCAGGCCCGTAACCAAGGGGGCGAAAACTGTTTAGAAAATTTTTCGCCCAGCCTGGAAAAATGTGTTGGACATATTTTAAAACTGGTGGACATGGTTTCAAAAATTTGGGCCCCTCTCAGAAAACTCATCCCTCCCCCTAGTGCCCCAAGCTGGTTACGGGCCTGGTGAGTGCGTTAAAACAATCATGACGCAACAACGCATAACTTGTGCTTAGTTGATTATTTTTTTGGTAGTTCAGGCAGACATCCTAGGCTGATTAACTGATAGCATGAAACACGGTATTACCTATGAAAGTGCAGTAGAAATATATTCACTGCAAGTCTACTTTTAAATTTCTTGCAAAGTTTGCAAAAACTTTATATCTGATTTGTCAAGCCAATTTCTTTCGCGATCCCAAATGGGGTCGCGATCCATAGTTTGAGAAGCCCTGGTCTAGGATACATGTTACGTTACCTTCAAACAAAAAATCAACACCTGCTTTAAAGCGGAAAGTTGGAAACCGCAAGCGATTCATAACTTGTAGATTACAGCGGAAGGCGTAGCGTTATGCGGGCAAAAGTTATTGATGTTCAACAGTTGTTGGGACTTTCCCGATATCCAAGAAAATAAGCGGAACGTAAACAGTTTAGCAGCCGCTCTTGTGATGCAATCTCGTGACCCTGTGTGTGTGTCTGTTGATATTGCACCACTGACCAGTTGCTAAACCTCAGTGAGATGGGTGCACGTGACTAGCTGACAGCAAACACAGCTTCTGCTTGTGTATTGCTGAGAAATTTTGACGTGTTTATCATCGTCTCATTCCAAAGCAACAGCACAGCATTGCGTGACAAAGCAGTTTAGTTTTCCGGGACTTTTGAGCTGTTGCTTAATCATCCTCAACTGTTTTGCAACACTCTAAAACAAGATAAACCTCGTGGAAATTTCATACGATCATACTGTGACAAAGTAATGACGATACAGAAGTAACAATACATTTCTTGCTTTTTTCTGGAATCATCAAATTTACTGGAACTAGGCTTCACGTTGAGAATTATTGGTGGTAGCGTAACTATAATAATTTGCGTTAGCCCTACACAACAAACTATACAAACTGATCTTATGTAAAACCTGAAAGCTTTATAAACTTCAACTGCAGAAATATATGCTCATGCAGGTTATCACTTTGTTTAGTTATATTTCAAAAGTATGAGTTATACGAGACCCTGGTCTAAAAAGAGCTCGGCAAAACAGAAAATAGAAAATTAATAAATGCAATGCAGTTGCTAAATGCTGGTGTAGTGCAAAAATCAAAAAGCTTGGCGAGAATATTGGACACAGAAGTCTTTCGCCACTTCAAGCATCAAACAGGTTACTTTGTAGTTTCGGCGCAATAGTGGACAAGCTTATTGAAGAACCAAACTTAACGTGTGATTTAAAGAAGTCGATACTTTTTTCACCATCTGCCGAGTCGTTACTGCAATGCAAACTAACTGTGCACACAGCCATTCATTCAGCGCCTCGAAGTAACTTCGTCATAACGATGCAAAGCGCACCTACATGCAGATAAACAGCGGCGTGCCAAACTTCTGTGCAACCTGAAATCTAATAAAGCGCTAATTAGCAGGGAACCAAATTTCCGTGTTGCGAAAAGGGCCTTTGATATGGACGAAACACCTAACTGTTGTCTTTCCTTATTTATCGTGTAGTCACGGTCGGACACCCGCAAGTGTAAAACAAGCTTGTCAAAACAAAAGCCAATCCCCAACGCCAAAGCCTGTGAACAAAAACATTATTCAGAGTTATCTACACAGCGTTTGTACGTCAAATTAAGCAGTTTTTTACATCAGGCTGTATGTGAAACCAACATAATCTTTCGTTACTGTGGCGCGAACAACACAGGCCATTTGCTGGGTATTTCTGTACAGTACACCCAATCATCGCAGGCTTTTGCGTAGTCAAAGCACGCTTATCTTTTCAAGCTTTGACGCGTGCTCAGCAAGCCGTCGCCAGCCGTCATCCTGAATCCTGTTTATGGGACAAGTCGCGACTGTCTGAAAATTCCGTATGGTTCAGAGCGAGACGCGAATTGGGCAACAGTTGCTTTTTAAATGCTATAAAAATGTTTTGTTTAACGGAATGGTTAAACATGCTTTAACTTGACAAAAAAGCACGAAACCACACGTTTTTAGAATTTCTGCATCGTTCAAGAAAGTGGTACATATTTTTTCACAATAAGGCCTCAAGATAGGAATGTTGCATTGAACCTGATGGTTACTAACACTCGTTCGCCACGGAAGGTTGTATAGAGCCCTGCACCCACAGTTATAGGCTACTGATTGTTTGACAATTTTGTCCAATATTTGGTGCAATATTATTTTGCAGCATTAGATGAAAGACGCTTTCTTTTAAGCGACAAAGATTTACCGGTAGTCATAAATACGCATGTTCCCACTCTCGCCCGCATGCTTAATGTGTTGCGGTTGCTTGTTCTTGACTTGTGCGAACCTTTGCAAATTCTTTGCTTTTTTATTCACTCTGCATAGCTTTGCAACCGCACACTACTTCGCAGAGTGAATACAAATTACTCTGACTAATTGAAAATCGGTTAAACCAGTGGTTCCCAAACACTTTCGAGCCGTTACCCTAATCAAGGTTGCGATTGTGTCTTATTACCCTTAATATTTCGCAGTGATCGCTCATAATACAGAACAACATTTTGGTTCCGCGGTACCCCCAAAAAATCGCATATTACGCCCGGGGCTAATTTACCCCACTTAGGCAACCACTGGGTTAAACCATTCAAACGTTAAAAAAGTAGTACGGTTAATAGCACAAACCGGATATTTCAATATAAATTTTGTTATAATTTTTACATTTAAACATTTATTCCGCGCCGCTTTAACGTGAGTAAAGACACGATTCCGAGATTAACCAGCTGGGTATCGTCATTGGGATGGCCAGAAAGCAAAGTTACTCTTTCTTTGGCCGAGAGGTCGACGTCGTATGGTGGTCTGTAGCTGCCAAGCCGCATTTAAAAACTTATTCTCACATTCAACAATAGTATGGCTCAAGTGCAGTTGAATCTTCATGAATATACATTGTCGCGTAACAGAAGAACATGGCGGGAGTACTGTAGAAAATTAGTAGCAAGCAGGTGTACGGCCACACTGCAGAAAGCTCGTCGAATTACAGAAAGCCAAAGCGGTATCACACACTGCGTGGAGCTGTGTCAAATGCGACAATGGCACAGATGTTATTGTTAAAGGGACTCCTTGGCATGCCGACTAAACAGTCCCCCTAGTTGCGCCCCTGAATGTTTGCATGCAGACTCGAAGTCGTCCTGCAAAATTTCAAGATACTTAACCCCGACTTCCACCTCTGCCGGAACTAAACCAAATAAAACACAGCGGCGTAAAATTAGCACCGGCGTAACGTTTAAAAGGGACACATCCCTGCTCAAAAATGTTATATGTTGTAGAGCATGTAAGGGCTTGCGCCCCCCTGGAAATTTCTTGACGCCCTCCGGTTAAGAACCACTGGCTTAGCTTGTGATGTTATTTTGTCTCTGCCCAAACACCACTGTTGTCTGGACTCCCTTTCACTCAATTAGTGTTTCCAAGATGGTCCTAACAGTTCGTTTTCTTATTACAAGGTGGCGTTTGCGATTGCAGAATGGAGTTGTTTTGCTTTGTATTGCAAAAAGGAAAAAGCGCAGTGTGTCCCACAGGTTTAAATTCTATAGCAGCACAAAAGAAACCATTAGTTAGCCAACCAGGTTGTTAAAACTATGAAGGTAAATTCTTTGGATCACCCTTCAGACACTTTTAGAATAAAGGAAGGGCAAACAGATTACATAGACAGATCCACGCGTTGAGTCACTGCAGCATGCATAAACGAAATTAGCTCATTGTCGTGGTTAGCGTAGCAGCCAATTGTAAATGAGATCAGCCCACGTTTTACCAGAAGCAGAAATTGTGTTCAGATGTCTTAGTTTTGAAGATTGTCAACAAGAAACTTGGCAGAGGAATATTTGGATTTTACGAGAATGACGCTTCAGATATACTCTAACTTTAAACGTGCTGTTGTATTTACCGCACCTGGAACTTGCGGACTCAGTAGTCTCTCCATACGCCAAGTTCGCTTGACCTTTGACACCTCCTTATGAAAGTTTTCATGATCTGGCATCTTCGCCCAACAAACCTGTTCCAGTGTCCTACTACAACAAAACGTCTGCCCGTGGCCCTCTGTGTAAGTAACTGAAAATATGAAGTGGATGTGAGGAATGTCCAGTAGGTCAACTAACAGAATGACTCCGCTAGAATACTTTATTTTTGCGCTTTACATTTTGTTTTTTGGTACTTTTGTAGAAATGTTTAGCTGTTTTCTAAATTTTCCTCAGGGTGCCTTGAGCATGGTTTAGCATTTTGACAAGGACCAATTAGAATTCCACCATTAACTGCATTTAAAAACATAGTCGGCATCACGATTGCAATGAGGGTGCATTGACAACCGTGGCGATTTAACAATGCCACCAAAATTTTTTAAGGCAAATTAGAAAGTGCAACCAAATATAGCAGGGCTTATGGCATTGGACAATGTTCGTTTCTGAAATAAGCTTTAATATATACATTCGGAAAGATGAATCATGCTGTTTGCAACTTTCTGTAAGTTGCAAACGGTGCCGTAGGACTACAAATGCAATCCTTCACAGTATTTTAGATGTCAAGGATATCGGAGACAACTTCTTAGTTCTTTGTGCTTCCATATTTCATTGTCATCAGACAACTGACATTTAGTGTTTCGTGAGAGAAACAATGGAAGCATTGTTCAAGTTTTTCTGAACCACACATATATACACAGGAAATTAATTGGTTTTACTATAGCAAGGGAAGAACCAGAGATTATTGTTTGGAAAAGGGAACTGAAAGTACTTTCCACTAAAAGTCAGTTTTTCCAAATGTAGCCTATTTTCGTTCTTTCGACACAAAATGACTTGTCAAAACTAATGACTGCAATGGTTAGCTTTTTCTTCAGTGGTCTTGACGATCTCATCAAAGGCCACGTAGAATGCCATTTAATCCAAGAATCGGCACATAGACGAAAATATATCTAAAATGATTTGCTTTTACCCGAGACACACGAGTAGTTTTATTAGACAACATGACCGCTTCTCTTGACACCGCACTGGTACACGGGAAGGCAAGCGAATCGCGAAAGACTGGCTGTTGTCTGGTTGCAGCAATATTTGAAGCTCATTAAAGGTGTAGGCGCATCCCCAGGTTAAAGAATGGATTTTTCACTTACAGAGCGTCCGGTATTACCAAATTAATGCTTCTCTCCTGTCAAAGAACATGCCATCGGTCACTTTCACGCAGTGTTGATTAACACAACACAGAGAAGGCAGATAATTAATTGAGGGGTTGTATGTAATGTTCGCTACGAATAAGTTTCTTCCTCACTGTGCAGACATTGATATACGGTTTACGACCCCATTACACTGAACTACAGAACAGGTTACACCATTACAGGAAATAGGAAGCAGTTACGATCCCCATATGACTAATGAGACTAAAAATCTTCGGGCATGTGAGGTTAATGCAAAAAACAATGTCATAGACTTTGAATAGACAGTAGGAAATGGAGGGATCGGCCACAGGCAGCCACGCAGCCGCAGTGCTGACCAAACAAGGCTAAAAAGGTGTCCGATTTGGCGTTATTTTGTTTTCTTGTAGTGTCACGCGCGCGAGGGCATTTTTGTTACGCGCCGTTTGTTTGGCTTGCGTTGATTGTTTGCGACGTGGCGTTGGTTCTTCGCGCCTCCAGCTTTGTTCAGAAGTCGCTGTTCGGTTGACATCGCCCATGTTGTTTGATTCACTGTATGTCGCTTGATCGTTCGCTGCGGACTCGACGAATAAGTTTAATAAAGCCTTCATTAGGTCACATCAAAAGGAATTGATTGAATGGGTTTGGATTCTTGCGAGGAACGAAGGTGCAGTGAATGCACTGACCAACAAAAATTATTTATTTTCTGGTTTTAGCGAAGTGGTCTAACTAGTTAACTATTTATCTTCCAAATATCATTTCTCAGCAGCCACGGGGCTTCCATGCTTGGCTGTAATTTTTCATACTTCTCAGTTTTATCAGTTTGTTCGTCAACGTCAAGTTACAATGCAACCTGCCTGTTCTAAGCGTAACAGACAAAAACCCCGTGTTATTAAATTACCTCTCGGCGGAACACCGTGTGGAACGCAGGATAGCAAACATACAAACAAATAGATGAGCAGCATAACTCAGGGATGACCACTGCGCATGCGCACCGAACAAACCTAACATCTCTAATTGTAAAATGGCAAGGGACGAGGCGTTTACCTTGTTAACCGTTCATTTAACTTGATCACATTTTTAGCGAAATTGACTCTCTGTTCCAGCCTTCCGCGGCAATCCAGAAACAGTTCTGAACACGCTTTTGTCTCAGCACTCGCAAAAATCCGGTAATTTTAGGGACTCATTAACAATTCACGGATGTCATCATAACCTCGAGCGACCTTCGGCTGGACATATCAGCTCACGTTTCGGAAATCCCAGAATTGACAAAAAAGTTTCCTTGTTTTCGAAAGAAACGACTGGACGGCTGAACGCTGTTGCTGCCAATCAACTTGCTGCCATCTTGTCGCAATCACAAGATTTCTGTTTCGCATTGAATAAACTCAGGATTCTATTTGAATGAGATTTCAGGACTGAAGAGGATGAGCAGACTTACGCGAAATCGATTTCCTACTAAGAAAGATTGCTGATAGATTCGATTGCGTCACGTTGGAGACTAATTACTTGAACATAAAATCATCGTAAAGACATGAAAGCAGAACTCAGGCGGCTGATATCTCGAAATAGGTTTCTTTCTCGCTGAGACATTTCGGTCATTTGTCTCAGTTGCATTAAAACTCGACGTAACATTATTCATCAGCCTACATTTTTAGACATTCTGACCGGAATGATTTTATTTTTTCGGTCATTTCAGAAACGTTTCGGTCTGCGAACGAAGAAAAAACAGCCTCGAAAGCTTGCAGCAAACCTAGGGCTCTTAATTGTTGTTTAAAAATTGACCTTCGAAAGACCTGCGTCCGACAGCCAATTAAGCCCCACAGGTTCTGGTTTTCTCCCCTCAGGTCAATGAAGTCAACTTGAAACTCGGCGACGCCTTTTGCCAGGAAAGCGCTTTTATTACTATTATATACAATACAATACAATAAAAGAGACGACGTATTTTGAAATTTGTATTTTTCGCAAACACAACGCAAAAAAGGAAAAAAAACGTCTGAATTAAAGAAAGACAGTGAATGTTTTCCAACAACACCATGTCGCGCTGGCGAATGGACAAGCTGGGAGCCAGAACGCTGGTTCCTGTCGGTACAACGTGACGCGCCATAACCACTAATGTTGTTCCAGCCTAAGTTGCATTGTTTAACAATCTCCAGCTCCACTTTTTCCCTTTTGTTTTCCAGATCAGTTCAGTTCAGAGCATCAACCAACAGACACGTTCCTCTCAGACCAATGGGCGTTAAGAATAGCCGTGTGCAGTCTTTCTGTTTTTTTCTTGCCCCAAACGCGCGTAGCGGCAAAGTTTTGCGCGGTAGCCGCGCTTCGACCGTCCGAGCGACACTCAGCCGATCGCCGCAAAAGTCGCTCGCCGCGCGCGTGAATCGCGTTTATGACGTCACACACACCGCCCCTGATGCCCCTCGCGGGCCGAAAAACGTACAGGAATGTCGAGCAGTATTCCTCTGGAGCCTTCGACCGCCGATCCAACTAAAGCGGCCTGCGCCTGATCCCTCCGCTACAAGTTTGGAGGCGCACAGTTCAACACGCGACGGTGGTGACCGGCGTCACCCTGGCCGCCTGCTCGTCGCGGAGAATGTCCACGAGGAGACGGTTGTGAGATGCAAGTTCGAAAACGGACTGGTCGTCCAGGGTGATGAGGAAGAGGTCGGCCCCTCCTTTCAGCAAGGCCTTCGCTTCTTCTTTCAGGCCTTCGGCGGCAGCGAAGTGGAGCGGGGAGCACCTGGGGGTAAAAAGCATGCTGTAAAAAACTTTCAAACCGCTCTCTGTCGCGTTTGCGTCCAAGGGTTTTGAAATGAAAGCATTGAAGCTTGAATGCACAATCGCCACCAGCGTTAGAGGAAAATGAAACTAAGGGACAGGTTTTCTCGGTGGAGCAAAAATTTTCAAACACCTTTCCTTGACGGTGACGTCGCAAGCGATGAATCAAGGCATTTGCGGTACTTAACTATCAGCGCAGTGGCGTTTTTTCCTCTATTAGAATGATGTAACAATTTTGGAACTACCCGGATTGGGAAGTTACTCATACGCGACACGTATTGTTGTAGCTTATCCTAAATATACGCTGTAATGGTCCAGACGTGAAAATATCTGGACCTATTTTTCAGGTTCGTTTCCGTGCAGAAATGAACAGTTGACGATAGTTCTGCCTTAGGGGGATTTTTTCAAATTCTTTGAACTTTTTTTAGCACGTCATGACGTTAGACGTCATCAAACGAAACTCCCCTGTGGGGGGTGAGCGATCAACCAAAATGGATTTGTTACGTTGTTTTGAAACATCATGTGCTCGAAAGGCAACAAACAAACAATGCAAGCATTTCGTCATGAAGATCACCGAAAATACATGTAAAACTTGTGCAAACTCAGGGAAAGGTCAAACTTTCGTTTACAACGCCTGGTACTTTTCGCACAAGCTGTTCTGCAGTGGGAGTTCACGTTAATCATTGTCGACGCGGTGGACATGGCTGCTTGATGCTGTTTAGTCTTCACGAGCATATGGCGTGTTGCAGACTGCCGCAAGAGTGGCGCCTGTGGTTTGACGAATTGCTCAAATGAACTTCAACTTATTTCAACCAAGACGAACAGAGGCCGTGACGATAAGCTCAGCCAAGTATAACAATATGGAGCAATCAGCTGATAACTTTCAGGCACATTCTAGCGAAGATCAATCGCAGACTTTTTCGAAAACTACAGCGGAAAATCGGGACACTAATAAAGTAATAAAATAATCGGGAACTAATAAAGTAATAAAACAACTGCATTCAGCTGGACAAATAGCTTTGGCCCAAGGATAGAGCTCTCACAACAGGTTAAAATGCATAAATTACCGACCCAGTTTTCAAACGTATTAAACAAGAGAATGCGTGGTTTATTGACTGAGAAACACTTACTCGTCATAGGTAAGAGCATTCACATCAGCATGGGACTTCAGTAGCAAGTCGCACGCCTCCAAGTGCCTGCGTTCCAGCGCGTGGTGCAAGGCGGTTCTTCCCGACTTCAGGTCGGCTTCGCTGACACTGCACTTGAGGTCGTGAATCAATATTTTCATCACATTGGTGTGGTTATTGATCGCTGCCAAGTGCAGCGGCGTGAAACCTGCGGAGAAAAAGAAAATCGTGAAGTGGCTATGCGGCAATGCAGTGCGACACGCGGCAGATATAATGCTCTCTTCTTACACTACGCTCGCCACACACGAGCTCNGGNTCAACCTCATCCACACAACGAAGGGTTCGACCTAAGTCATTTCTCTCTGGTCGTTGAGCGTCGCCTGACTTAGTTTTCAAGGACAATGTCTCGCTTTTGGTCGTACAAACAACATGCGAGCCTCGACAAAGACGGTTTGCAGCTTTTCCCTGTGCCGCTCGAAACAGCTGGTTAACTGATGGAGCGTGATGAAACGCAGTATATCTCGACAGGATAGCTGCCAGTAATTCGCTCTTTCCTTCCTACCATTCGACATATGTTGCGCAACCAGCATCCCGTTCATAAGACATATACCTGGGCGGGGCGGTCGTGTCATTACAACCACGAAACGCGCGTCACGCCGTAGAAAAAAAAACACCGGCTATTCATCAAACAGCGCAATTTTGAAACACGTTGCCACGGCCACTTCCCGGCAAATGTACTAGTGCACGCGTTGATAACGCGTTGACGTCCAGGTGCTTGAAATATGCGGAACGAAAGGTCGGAAAGCTACGGAAAAGACCGATGTAAAAAGGCCAGACTCTTGACCAACAAAGCAGAGGCGAGCTGGGCGAAGAAAGTCCCGGCGGCCGCGATGAAAAAAATTCCGCCGTTACCACCAAGAGAACCATCCGAAAAGAGCGGGAGCAAAAGAAAGAGACAGACAACGCGCGGGGAATAACGCAGCGATCACATCGCCCGAGCGAAATGCGAACGGAATTAAACCAATAGTGCGTGCAAGCTGACTCACGCGTCGGCGACCGTTTCAAACTAGCGCTTGAATTGCAACAACTTGGTGTTTGAGGCAATGCAGTAACTCGCCAAGCAAATAATACAAGCCTCGTTTTCCAGTGAATAGCAAATAGCGATTGCCGTTGACTTCACTAAACCTGCACAGGTTGCAGTCAATACGCAACTGTTTACTGGTTTAAAAATAATGTAATCACTTAATGTAAGTCATCGCAATGTGATGCACAAGTTTGAGGCACAGAGAGCAGCAAATGAAGGCTTAATCCCCACCAAGCGAAGCACCCAGACAAACAGCTTGATTTCTTCATTTGAAGCGTTAGTGAATCTCAATTAGTGAAAAGCGACTGACTTTCGATGCAAATAAGCAGCAACTGGAAGGTCCCGTTTGCGACCGATTCAAACCTAATACAAAGCTCTGCAGTTGCAGTGCACAATGACCAGCTGTCCGAAGTCTTGTCCAGTACCGACTGGGTGCGGCAAGGCAACCTTGACAATACCGCCTCGAAGCACAATGCGGCTACGGACAAAGCCTATAACAACTGCAGCTTGACACAACACATGCTAC
>JGI24158J21664_10010157_pt1 | contig 12567 bp, 7 predicted proteins | sample Ectturendosymbi3_FD_21664 | JGI IMG/M metagenome (IMG submission 21664) | reverse complement strand
ACAATTGACCCTTTTTTCTAATTTTTCCACATTTTTCAACATGTTTTTAATCTTAAAAAATTTTGTTGAGGGTAGTGAGCATACTTATGAACTGTATTGTTAAACATTCATTGAAATATATTTGTTAATTAAACAAATAAAATTAAATTTTATTTAATAAAAAAATTAAATTAGATTTAATTAAAAAATTTAAGTTTTTTCAATTTCATGATAATATTTTTAAAAAATATTTTTGATTAACAAAAACACTTTGACGTCTGGGTTAATTCAAGCGGTTCGCAAAAAAACAGCTGGATCGCACGTGGCTTTGCGCGGGAATATCTCCGCTCCTGTATGGGTTACAGACCTGGTCAAAGCGTCAAAAGACGCACGGCAAGCCTTGCAGTTTGCACTCAAAAAATAATTTGGTTGGGGAGTGCGGGTTTTTTGTGAGTGACGTCATAAGTGGAAGGCTTTTTGGCCACCTTGGCCAACTTCACCTGGCCCTGGGCGCCAACTGTTAGATGGTAGTATTTCGCTGAAGTTTTTATTGGAAACTATGCCACAATCCAAGTCTTTTGATACTTTGGATGACATGCTGGGGTTTCGGGTTCAAAAGTTATGATCTAAGTTAATAAAAATTTTTGACTAATTAGTTAATTAGATAATTAATTTGTTTATTTAAGATCATAACTTTTGAACCAGAAACACTAGAAAGTCGATCAAAGGCACAAAAGACTCGGACTCGAGCCTAGTTTCCAATGAAAACTTCAGCGAAACACTTTGGCCTAGCGGTTGAGCCCTAGGCCAGGCAACATGAGCCAAAATGGCCCAAAAACTACTTGACTTATGACGTCACTCACAAAAAATCTGCAACCCCCAACCAAAAAAAATTTTTTCGTGTGCAGTCTAGAAGACTGGCTGATTCGTTTGAGCCCTTGAACAGCTCTCGAGCACAATCGGCGGAGGAGCTAGGGCGTTGGTAAGGCAACTGACAACTGTTGGTTTTAGGCCGATTTCAAAGTACGAATATATCGTACCCCAGCTCTCAAAGTGTTAATGGATATATATTGTTATATAAACATATGTTTTTTGCCTGAAGATAAAAAATAAGCATGGGTGACCCAGATACAGTAGTATATCCATGACACCAGCCCTTAAAAAAATGAAGTCAATTGAAGTTGCACTATTTGAGTTACAGGTATTTATAATATCATCATGCTTGAATGCACATGAAAAACATGTTGCCTTATAACAACGATTAACCAGGGTTCAAAAGTCACCAGTGAAAAACTTTCTGTGTTGATTTGTTCAGCATGGAGCCTTCCACTTTACTGCAAAATATTGAACGAAAATATTCAGGTATAAAGGAGTGACAATCAGTTGAAATTCCAACAGCAAAATTCCAAGAATTTTTTGGTCCAATCCTCTTGAAAAACATCAATTTCAAATACTCATAATTTCGGAAATACAGGTAGGATTTCAAAAATTCCAACTTTGTTGAGCTCAAAAGCCTGAGATCTTTCCCCTTATAAAATTTCGTGAATTTTGGTGAGGGTCAGATGAAAAATCCCTATTTTGCTGGATCACCTGACATGGAATGACCCTAGTGAAAGATGAAACACATTCAGCATTGACCCAGAGAAGTCTTACTGTTCAAGCTCTAATTGCTGTAAATACAATAGTACCTTAATCGCATCCACAAATTTTGAAGCAGTGCAGTACTATGCTAAAATGTGTTTCTGTTCGCCCAGTGGTGTAAGCCTCGCAAAGGAGTGTCTGTCAGGGAAGGACAGCTTTTGATAACACCTTTCAGAACAAAACTAGATTTTCTACAGGTGTCCTAAAACTCAATCCAACTTGGCTAATAAATCAAATTTGGCTAATAGCGTAACGCAACCAGCTTTGTAGATAGAGTGATAGCTGGTGCATCATCAAAACACACAAGGAAATATTTCCAGGTTATATATATATAGCTGTTTTTGGTCATAGGTCACAACGCATTTATCACATCACAATCACTTTTTGTTCCTGCAAACATGGTACTATAAAGAAATGTAGCTTGTTGAACAATCAGCAAGCATCAGCCATACAGCAATGAGAACTCTGTTTATCCAAACATACATGCACTTACAAAATCGATGCTGATAATCATCTGCACAACTGGATCTTTGGTACACTCTATCGAGATTGAGGTTGTTAACAAAACACTTGCAAAATATCTGCAAAAGAGAATATTTTCAGTGTAATTGCTCTGATGATTTTGCATCGTGATGTAAAAGTAAATTATGAGAAAGTAGAAAGTAGTATAAGACTTCTTACGCAACAAATAGGGTTGTTAGCTGATCATACTTATGAAGCTGTTTTTGAAGTACAGTGCAATGCAATGGGTTCATGGAAGATGTGCAAAGATCAAGAGAGTCACCCCTAGTTTGTCAAATAGTTTTGTGTGTGCTTGGTGTAGGAAAGTTGAAGAAGGGTAATTTCCTTTTTTCTTTTGAAATAAACTAGGTGAAAATCTGCATGATTAGAGCCCTTGATTGACCTTCTAGTGTTGCTGGTTAGAAAGTTATGGCCTAAAAACAACAAATTAATTAGCTAATCCCTTAGGGAATCAATTAATTATCAATAAAAATGTCCATAACTTTTTTCCTTACAATAATTTAAACTTGAAATTTGATGGGAAGTTGTACAACACCAAGGGAGATCTGTTCTGCAATTTTCAGACGTTTCGTGTGTGTTGATTGGGTACAAATAACCCTTCAAAGACCCAAATAAGGCAAAAGCAATCCAAAAATTTGGGGTTTTTCACAGTTATACCCATCCAAAAAAGAAAGCTAATTTTTTTCAATTGGTTTCGCACAGTTATGCTCATGACTGACATATTTTTGTGTAGAAAGTTTATTTCCAATGTGTTTTGTTTCTGCTCCACAGCTCTTTGAATAAAAACCACGAAAATTTTTGGCAATGTGAAAAACTGTTTTCCCCCCAAAAGATGACACAATCATGCCACAAGTACGTGCAACATACCTCAGAAAATGTGTTGCTGTCTTCTGAATCTAAATATGTCTTTACTCACTCTGTAGCGCACTCTGTTTGTGAGTTATGGCTCATTATAACTTCAAAGGGCATGGTCGTCCCCTCTGCAGGCCTTAACACTTTCGATCCTGGGTGGTTTCCCTGCAGTGATATCAACGGGTCCCGGGAGTTTTGGTGGGAAATTCAAAATGCTGTCTGCCTCTGCAAAATGCAGATGCTGCTAAGCGTTTTCTAGATTTAGGCTAAAACGGTAAACCTAGCAAACGTTTGTTGCTTTTCCACTAGTCAATTGCCAGCATATCAAATCACTTTCAAAACATTTTAGGCTACATACCACTTTGATAAGCCTGGGCCTACCAGAACCACTTTTTTTAGACAATAAAACTAGCTATACACTGGCATCAAACAAAACTTCATCAACATGCCTAAACATGCTTACAGAAATGTTTCTGATACATTCTTACATGCTTTCCTAGCATTTGGCAGCATATCAAAGCACTTACATAGTACAAAATCACATGCATTGCTGCCGAACCCTGGTCCCACCTAGGTGGACCAACTGAAAAGGGCCATGCATTTACATAGCCTCTGAGCCACAAAAAGTTTGAATTCTAATTTCAAAACCTAAAATTACATAAACTCTGCCTAGGACCACGTTTTTAGACTACATACTGTTGTAGCGTCAGCTTTAACACTCACAGAAGGTTCGAAACGTGCATGCAATGACCTCACCCAACTGACACCTTGCAAACTCTGTGCATCACAGGACTGCAGACTTTCTATTTCCTACAGAAATTGAAAACAGGGCGGGGAGCAGTCAGAACAAACCCTTTGTTATCACGAATGAAGAAGCAAAGTCAACAGCGATTGATCCCTGGGTACGGCTTCTGAAACACAACAGAAACAAACTAAGAGCATTCTACCAGTGCGGCTAAACTGAGCAAACAAACTTCCCAACAATTAGCTGAGCGCGCGACAGACATATAGCGATTAGACAAGCGCACAATGCAGTTATTTGCAGTAAATTCAAACACACATCTCAGACGCCTGATTGCGATCAAAAAATTACTTCAGTGCTGATTGGCAAGCTGCAACTGCTTGCTAAACTCTCCAAAACAGGCATATCACAAACTTACATACCAAAAATGGTGTGCGTTCCACAGCTCAGATTTCAGTCTTTAAGTTTATCAGAAACTTGCTGTTACGGTTAGCAGAATTTGGTCTTTATGTATGATGGCCAAATTGTCACTAAGTTCTTGTTGACCCAAGCTGCACTTTTATCATGCATTAGGTGTGGCAAAATCAGAAAAACAACTTTCTTGGTCAGAACTGTTCGAGACCGCAAAACAGACGCAAGTAGTCATTACATCCTGTGTGCAGACACAAGATGCTGAGATAGGAGAAATAAATCATTACTCAAATCAATATGAGATCAAGCAAATCGCCAAAAAGGCAGGTCAGGACCTGGTCACGACCTTCACATGGGAATTCACAATAGCATTGGCAACTTTAAAGTATTGGTCACCTGATGAACAGCTTTGAGCGGTTAAACAAGGCGAAGTGATCGCTGTGTGCCTTGCACATACCATAGCGAAATTTGGATAAAAACATGTGTACGTTTCCGACAACTTTTAATTAGCAAAAACGCATGTTTATGTCGGCCAGGAACATGTTAACAAATTCAAACAACATATATTTTTGTCGGCCGGTAGCGGAAGTGTTAAAGGGTTAGCAGGGGCAGAATTAGATCAAGACTAGATTACTACCACATAGCCACATTGCTGCAGTTTAAGCTTTAAAGAAATTAAATTTAATGACATATCTTATGCTCAATAACAAACGGTACTATGCTAAAATTGTATGAATTTTAAAGGTTTTGTAGTCTTAATTTATTGGCTATTATAATATAAGTTGCAATAGCCCTGCTATGTGGTGCGCATGTAGGTCCTGGTGGAATCGACCATTTCCACTCAAGGCAAGATTTCCACTTCAGTGTGTATGCAATATGCATGTGGCACAGTATCTACAATGTTAGCTACAGCAGATCAAGCTTTGCCATTGGTCAGGAATTCTATGCAACACACAGACTGAACTGCAGTTTAACTAGCAGGCAAAAATATATTTTTGTTATATGCAACTCCTTGTCAAAAACAGTCTTTATTTCCTGTACGGTTTGTTGTTGTGTGCTTTCTGAAGGTGATAAAACAAATAAAATTGCATAAGAACTGAATTTTGAAGATGTGTGAAAAAGTCGAATGAGTGATAACTGTGCATGTGGTTTGTAAATTTTGTGAGGTACACAAAATAAGCATCACAGAAGTGTGTTTTTGATTACATTAACACCTTCAGAGCTGGTATGTTTCAGCCTAAATTAAGCAGTTTGCATGTGTCTTAGTGACTGCATAAGTCCTTTGCTGATTGCGCTAGAAAGCTGTTCAAACCTCAAAAGACTCTGCGCAAGTCTTCGAGTCTACAATGAAAAACTTTTTTTTTCTTTTTGGTTTCGGATTTTTTGTAAGTGACGTCATAAGTGGAGTAGTTTTAGGTATTTTTGGCCCACTTCATCTGGCTCTGGGCCCAAACCGCAAGATGGTAGTATTTCAAGTTTGTATTGGAAACTAGGCTAAAATCTGAGTCTTTTGAGACTTTAGATGACTTTCTGGGGTTTTGGGTTCAAAAGTTATGACCTAAAAACAACAAAATAAGTAATTAATTCACTAATTAGATAATTAATTAATCAATTACCTCACTTGTGATGTCACTCGAAAAAACAGAACCAAAAATTTTTTTTATTGCAGACTTGAAGACTTGCTGAGTCTTTCAAGGGTTTGAACAGCTCTCTAGCGCAATCACTGCAGGAGTTATGCAGTTGCTAAGACATGTGAAAACTGCTAGATTTAGGCTGATTTTCAGGTACAATATATTAGAATGCTGGCAGCGAAGGTGTTAAAGTTTCATGTAACAATTATTGTTGGTTGTTCAAATAAAATTGTTTTGCATTTCAGAAAAAATATTTTCAATTGTTTAAACACATTTTCAGTTATTCAAAAATTTTGTTTAAAAAGTATCTTTAGTTACTTAAACTGTTATGCATCTCTGAAAAAAATTATTTTCAAGTCACTTCAAAAACTGGAATAACTGGCAACGTTATAGTTTGCAGAATTGCGTTTCTTGTCAAGTGTTTAAATCAGCTTCCAAGAAAATGTTAATGGAGAACAACTTGTGGAATGCTTGAACTCAATAAACAATAATTGTGCAGCTAGACAACACTGAAGCCTGTTTGATGGTTTAGGCATGACCACTGTTGTCAACATGGAGGATGGCCTTGATGGTTTCTGTTCAAATGCTGCAAGCTGTAGTAATTGCATGAAAAGCACAGTTCCTGAAGTGCTCGACAGCAGGTGCTTATGTGCAATTGCTACTTATCGAAAGCATATTCTAGAAAGTGGAAAATTCAAGCACAACCAGTTTTTGAAAAAACTTCAACTGCGCTTTTTGGAAGCTGAAGATATTTGCATGTTAAAAGAACTGTGTCAAGAATGGTTTCCCATCAGATATCCAGATACTTGGTTCAACCTTGTAGTGTTTGACAGAAAGTTCTTCTCTCTTGCTGCAACCATTGATGGAAAACTTATTGCAGTGTTTATAGCAGAAATTAAACCTCGTTGGCAAGTCCCCAAGGAAGATGCTGATCTGTTGTCATTTGCATATGGTCGAGAGACAAAAGTTGCTTACATTCTCAGTATTGGGGTTCATCAACCATATCGACGTTATGGTGTTGCTTCATTTCTCCTTGAAGTGTTTTTAACACATGTTTCAACAGGTGTGCAAGAAAACAACTCTAACCTAGTTAAAGCAATATATCTTCATGTTTTGTCAACCAATTTTGTTGCAATTAACTTCTATAAAAACCACAAGTTTAAAGCTCTGCATTATCTTCCATCATACTATGTCATCAATGGATGTTTCAAGGATGGGTATTCATATGTTATGCATGTGAATGGAGGACAGCCACACAATACACTCCTGTATTACATGGCCCAATGTTTCAAAATATTAAACAAGATCCAGCTGTACAGGTTACCAAGTGCAGTATGTTTTGGTATAAATTATGCTTTTAAGTGTTTGTCTCGTTGGCCAAGTTTCCCACCTTTAGTTTCAAGAAGTCAGCAAAGTCACCAGTTGTAGCATGTAAGCTGCCATTGTTTTCATCCTGAATTACAAACAAAGTATCTTTTCTTTTAAGTGTTTACTATTTTAACTTTCCCTTGAATATATTTGTACCTTCTTTTCATTTTTGAGCTTTGACATGAAGTTGCATTATAGAGTTTTTTGCAATTTGCTAGCATAACTTAGAGATAGTATTTTTATTTGGGAAAATATAGATATCATGTTGAATGAAAAATTTCCTACACAGCATTTATCATTTTTAGTTGGTGAACTTTGCACCTCAATTGATGTTACAAAAGTCTATTTCATGCTTTTTGCTCTGTCTTTAACCAGCTGAAATGTTACAATTGTTTCATTGTTGGACATATATATCATTATCTCTTCTTTTATGACATTGCTCGTAACTAATATGTGTTGGGAATGTTCCCATATTTATCCATGCATGCAAAGCACTATCGTCGTTTCGTATGATCTGCTGTGAGGCGTCTCTGTGTTCGTTACACTGTGATATTCGTTTTGCTCATTCATTCTCATATTGTGCATTGCAGCGTACTGTGACTTTGAATAGCCATGTTTCCTGATTGGTTAGTTAAGCTCCTTGAAGAACACCGAGGATTGGTTGTGGTGTTGTTTTGCTTGCCTATTAGTTACTTGTTCGATATTTGCTTAAAGCTGAGCAACTGGATAAGGAGAAGACGCTTGTCTGCTCCAGAACAACATTATCTTCGGGTTGGTAAAATCCAAGAAAGTGTACGAGAATGGAACAAGCTTCCTGCGGCATCAAGGCAACCAATGTGCACCTCCCGACCTAACTGGCTGAGTTTGTCCACCACGTTCTTTCAAAAGTCCCAGTGTCACCAAATACAAGTCGCCTTGTTTGACATACTACGTCTCAATGAAAAAGAAATGACTGTCAAAGTGGAGCCGATGGTGTCTGTTGGTGAGATAACGTCTTATTTGGTACCTCGCGGGTATGCGTTGGCAGTCACACTGGAAATAGCTGATGCTACGTGTGGCGGACTTGCGATGGCAGTTGGAATGACAACATACTCCCATAAAGTGGGCTTGTATCAGGAGTCAGTTGTGTCGTATGATGTCGTGTTGGCAGATGGTCGCCTGGCCCATGTCACTAAAGATAACGAGTACAAGGATCTCTTCCACTGTCTTCCGTGGTCTCACGGGACCCTGGGCTTATTAGTTGCGGTTGAGTTGAAGATTGTTCCTGTTAAACCTTACGTGCACCTACGATACATACCTGTTCGCGGCCAGCAAATGTTCTGCAATGAAATAAGAAGGTTGTCAGGCGCTCTTTCGCCGAATGCACGCACTCCTGATTACTTGGAGGCAACCGTGTTCGGCAAAGACGAAGCTGTGCTGATGGTCGGCAACCTTGCGGATGTCAAAACGGAAAGGGCGCAATTGAAGATAAACCACGTTGCGCGGTGAGAGCTTTGCAAGGAATGTTTCGGCAAGAAAAACCTTTTTGCTTTCTTGCTGTCGTTGAAACATCCGTATCGTGTTTAATTTGATTTGCCAATTTTTTAAAGTTCACGGCTACCAGTATACGATTTAATAATGTATTAAGATAATTTTACCCTGAATATTGTTTTGACTATTGGAACTTGTCCAGTTGTTGGCGGCGAACCTTTGATTTGAAAAAAACTTGATCGAAAATCATGGATCCCGAACAAAGAACGGAGAGAAACCTCGCTGTTCAAAACTCCGTCAGACGCAAAATGTGGCTATTTATTATTAATAAAGTTTTCCGAAAGGAAACGTTATTTTGAATACCTAGTTACAATTTCAATCTACTGCATCTTTAAATTCCGACTTGTGTTTTTAACGTGTCAGCTTGTGATCACGATTTAAGAGTCTTGGTAGCTGGTTTAGATCGTCAGTTCTGAGCTCTGTGGAAAGTTGGCGGTCGACAAATTTTTTTTCGCAACAGCCTACCATGACCGGTTCCAACCTGCTATGGCCGGTTCCAGTGAATCCCCGCTAACATGGCGTAAGAAACCGTGTTGTCGGAGAACAAGGTCATGTGTTTTATTTTCCAGTTCTTGTTTCTAACTGTTAGTTCCGGCCTGATAACTCATGAATGTAATTTTCACCTTTGTTATGACGTTTTAATTTAATTGGGTCTCTGGAGCTATACCAACGGCAACTGAGCCGTTGGCATAGTGTTTTGCAACAAGGATTTTAGTCGTTTTCCATTTTATCCATTGTTATTATGGGAAGGACCGTGTTCATCTGCAGTATTGTGCTTTGGCGCACCAGTTGTTTCAATACCCTTCTTTCATAGTTGCCCAGGCCTTCTTTTGAACTGCTGATAAGCTGTGCTTTTTTCAGATGGTACAAACCTTGGTTTTACAAACATGTTCAATCAATTCTTGAAAGCGGAAGCATCGACGAGTACATTCCACTTGAGCAATACCTGCTGCGACATAACCGAGCGATTTTTTGGGTGGTAGAGGAAATGATTCCATTCGGCAATAATCCGCTTTTTCGATTCTTTTTAGGATGGCTTTGCCCACCAAAGCCGGCATTTTTGAAGTTCACTACAACCCCAGGAATAAGGGCCATGACTTTTACGAAACAGGTTGGTGAAGTGCGTTTTTTGTTACTTCGCACCGTGAACGAGTGTGAGGAAGTTTTGCAGTGAAAGGAGCAATGCGCGTAATGCTTGAAAGCAGCAGCTGCTCAGAAATGCAAAAAAGGTGATCTTATCAGTTTCTGCTAAGTAAGCATCTGCTGCTAACTGCCAAGTACGTACTTCGCCGTTCCGTGGGTCAAACGCGGTCAACGCGTGAAGTTTTCAGCCAGCAGTTAAGTGTCGTATTTGCAACATCATATCACTCTTCATAACCGTGTCTACCCAGGGTTTTCAAAAAAAGCAGTCGCTTAAACTTTTTTCGCATGCACCACTTTATATAAACAGCGTCTAAATCCACTGTGTCCAACCAGCGGGCCGCATACGGCTTAGTCGAAGGTTTTGTGCGACTCAGTGAGCTTTCCATTATTGTGTATGTCCAATACAGTGACAACCTTTCGTTATTTTGATAATCATAAATTCAACATTTTCAATGCAGTGGTCTTCAGTGCCTGTTTATCAAGTATTACGCGCTGGTAGATTTCTACACGTCCACTGACACCTCGGTGCAAAACTGATTTCCAGTTTTCTGATTTCTACTGATGTGTTCCTCTGCACCAAACTGATTTCTAACTATGTCCTTGTTGTTCGATTAGCACTAAACTTGCCAGTGGCATCAAAGTGATTTAAAGTACTAAATCAGCCGTTATCATATCAGTTACTATGCAAATGCTTTTAGTAGCTATTTAAAACTAAACTTTGTTGTGCTAAAATGAAAGTGAGTCCTTTAATGTGCGACCCTCAAAGATATTGACGTAATTTTTGACCCAGTAAGGCATTTCGTTTCGACATAGTTGGTCTTAATGCCCCCGTTTTAAACTAGCAAGTACTAATAAAAAGGTTTGATTCGTGTTCAAAAAAACGATGCTCGTAAAATTTGCAGGTTTTTCAAGACATCGTTCTTCCCATGACGGTGATGGAAGAATCGCTCGATCTTGTTGAGAAGCTTTTCGACACTTACCCTTTGCTGATATATCCTTGCCGAATTTATAACAGAGGTCAAAACATGGGCCAACTGCGTCCACCCAGACAGGACCAGATGTGCCCCGGCGCCGATTACGGAATGTTTTACGACCTGGGGGTGTACGGCGTCCCGGGTCCGGTGAAACGAAAAGAAAGGTTGGTTTTGATTTTGTTGTTGTGTTAGATGGTTGTTGCCTTCAACAGCTGTGCCAGCTTATGAGACCGAAAGAACCCTTAGGTTTCTAGTCGATACTCCCAGAAGCTCGCAAGATCCACTGTATGAGGATACTTAGTAGAAAGACAGCCGACCAAACGTGTGGAAGCAGGTTAAGCTCTGTGTGTGGAAGCAGAACAGCAGCAATGCAAAAAATAATATCTTGAACTCACTGACTACCGTAATTCATGAAAATAAACGTAATGCGGCCGGCAATAGCCCTGCTCCACACCAACTGACGACATGCTGTTATACCACTCTACGTCATGTCTCCACCTGCCGTTAGGACGAGAGGTTAATTTTTCAATGTGAAGTATTCTAAGTCGGCTTGGAGGAGAGCTTGAAGACTTGCTCTAAGTGGTAGAATCCCTGGAAAATGTGCAAGTAGTGCCCAGCGTCTTACTTTTATTAATAATAATAGCTTTAAACGTTTGTATAAAATCCTGGAAAGTTTTGAGAGGCTACTCGGAACAGAACAAAATGAGAAAACATAGTACATCGAGGGCTGGTTCTGCCATGATACCGAAAGAGACAACTTCTACGTTAGAAGTTTGTCAGTGAAAAGTACAGACTGCGGTACTGTTTTTTTCTTCGCTGAGACATACCGGTCATTTGTCCCATAGAAGCATTGAAACTCGTCGTAACAATATGCATTGCTCTATATTTGCAGGCATTCCGACCGAATTGACTTATTTTTTTCGATGATTAAAAAAACAACTTTCGGTCTATGACAGAAAAAATAGCTGCGGCAGCCTGTGGAGTTTAGATATATCGGCCCGCGTGTTGACGTCACTTCCTTTAATTTCCACGTTACGTCACAATGAAACTCGTGCGCGTTATCGCCTGGGACGCGGTGCACCTGAGGTGGTGATGCATCGATGCATCTTGTTGATATTGTTCACAACTGTTTGTTGTTCGTCACGGCTGTGTATTGTTCGTCACAGATACGACGCCGTGGCAGCGATGCGCGCCATGGAGAAATTCACTCGCGAAGCGGGCGGCTACTCGTTCCTCTACGCGGACACCTTCATGACTCGCGACGAGTTCGAAGCAATGTTCGACCTGACGTTGTATGAGAACTGTCGGGAGAAGTACGGGGCGAAAGGGGCTTTCCCGCATCTCTACGACAAGATCAAGCCTGAGATCGACGTCTTCGAGGTCGGGAAGCGATGGGCAGAAAAGAAGAACGATTAAAATGATGCCCGGCGGACGAGCTGGCCCGAGATTGGCATGGGATGAAGGCCGGCTAGATTTGAGGTTTTGTGCTATCGATAGCCTTATGAGTTTCTTTAGCAGAGGCGTAGTCAGCCTAAAAGTTTGGCGGGGGCATAATTTTTGATTTCAAGCGAGCAACAATATCTTGTTTGGGATACCGCATCTGAAAGCACGAAATGACTTTGGGGGTCATGGTCCCCTGGGCCTTGGGGGGCATGGTCCCCCCAAAAATTTGGGGGGGCATGGTCCTCTGGGCCACCATTGCTTTCTGTGCACATCCGCTCCAAGGCAAGTTATGTTTTTACGTTATTTTTTCTCTGCTGCTTTTTGAAAGAGT
>JGI24158J21664_10010156_pt1 | contig 12567 bp, 11 predicted proteins | sample Ectturendosymbi3_FD_21664 | JGI IMG/M metagenome (IMG submission 21664) | reverse complement strand
TAAGTCTTGTGCAACCTTTTCTGTACTTGTTTGATGCTAAAACCACTACCGTGGAACAGATTAGCCTATTCAAGCTAATATGTAGCAAAAATGACGGATTAATTTATTTAATAGTTCTACCTGTAGGCTAACTACACCTAGTTAGGGAAACAATCAGCAAAATTGAATCGGTTGAGCAAACTGGAAGATTATTCGGTAAGTTACAAGACATCAGATATTGGGCTGAAGGACTATTACTCCAATACTGATTTAATAGGTTTTCATTACACCTTAGTATAGTAGAGTGATTCAACCTCTGTGCAAAATATGTAGCCTAATATTGGAAGTGGATGACTTCAGTATAGGCTACACTTTGAACTTTGTCTCCCAGCTATGTGGCTATGATTTCCTCAGTTCATAATGCACATGGAGTAACATAAAAGTTTGTGGAATACGTTACAGTTGCAATTTGGTGAATTGCAGTAGCCTATCCACTGTTCGTAGATTTCAACTTACAAAGTCCTCATATTTGACACTCGTTTTGATTATACTGCAGAGAAGAGACTGGTTAATGATCGTGACTGAATTCAACAAAGTTGCTTTGCAATGTGAAAACTAACTCCCATTTCCTGCCCTGTAGAAGCTGTTCAAATTCTATCAGTCACTTGAAGAGCGCAATTACGATGCGACGCGGTTTCATGGCCTGATCGCCAAGCAGTTCTCCACGATTTTCTCCGCTAGCTGTTATTTTTCGTACTACATTAAATAAAATCACATCTCGGCGATTCCAACAACACCTACAAAAAAAACCTTTGTGTAGTGGAATCATGCTTCACCTTTTCCCCAGCTTTCGCAACACCATAGGCCAAACCCACGAAGCAAATCTTTAGGCCTTGCAGTGTAAAAACGCCCCAATATCGAGTTCGCAAGTGCGTTCACGAAGGTAAGCCAAGAATCGCTCACGCGTCAATCCGATAACAAGTGCAGTGTAAAGTGGGTAACTGATTTCAAGACAAACACAATGGCAGCGTAGCGCCTGGATCTGAGTTAGGCTTTTGAGAAAACATTATTAATTTCTTTAGTCCACAACTACTATTGCAAGTTTTTTAGCACTTCTAAAGCACAAAAACTGGAAGAGTTGAAACTACTTTCAAAAATTAATTTTTAACAACTTTCACCTGAGAAGGTGACGCCCGGAACCCCCAGCCGCCTCGTTTGCGCTTCACGCGAAATGCGTTGCAGAATCAGTAAAGGTTTAAAAGTGCATGATTTACTTTCATATATGCCCGCACGTAAGATGTGTGTGTATTTACATCTAACTGTTAGCGGGTATTATCCGGTTAACCGGTTAGTTCAAATACAGATTCACGGATATATCCATTATCCGGATAATAAAAATTATTGATATCCGAAATAACCCTAATGTCAACAGAACAGGCAGTTCTCGCAGACTGAAAAAAGAAGCCAAACCTACCACTGGCCAACTTGACTGGTACCGCGAGGGAAGGATAAGTACTATACTCGTTATAATTTGGAGGTTGGCGGGGTGCAGCTAGATAGCGAGAAAGTCCGGAAGTGCCATTGGCTCCGCTTCTGTTTTTGCTGTAACAAAAATTTTATAAAGATTTTTGCAAAATCGATAAGAAAACGACCGTAAATATAAACAAAATTTGCATCGACTCATTCCCAAAACCTTTGTTTAAAAACTGCAGTCTCATAATACTTTTATCACACAGCGGAGACGCAATAAAAGTAAGGCGCGATTTTTGTAACGCATTTTCGCTGAGTTATCATCACTTTCTATTATAATGTTAGCAATTGTGAACGTTCATCCACGTCTGATGATTTTCTTTCACCAATCAACGAATTAAGAGCTTTTGACCCCTCACTGGTTCTGTGCTTTTGCCGTTGTTCTCACCGACGTTTTCGTTATTCTTGCATTCATGTAGGATATGGACAGCAAATGTTTATTTTTTTATTTTTGCCTTTTTGCAATCCGCCAATTCCTGTGCAACACAAGATTTTATTCCCCGAATCTTACTTTGGAAGTTACTAAAACCTAAAGTGTAAAAAAGGCCACCGGAAAAACCCACAAACTCGCTGATTCGATCCAGTCACCAGTGGCACTGGTCACAAACAATACTCAAACCGGGAGAAAATTTTTAAGGGGCAAAACACTCAAAATTTGTGAAGGCTTAAAAATTAGAACCTTCGCATTGAGTTCTGATATCTGAATTCATTTTTTTACCAATTGTTGGGGTGCAATAGCCCATTCGCACTCCCTACTTGCACCCCTGGTCACAGGCCAAGAATGAGCAGCAAGAAAATGCAGACAAATCTTTCCCCCAAAAATTGAAGATTTCATGGAAACATTCACTGAAAACAGCACACTGTACGACAAAAGTATTCGTTGCCGGCGAGATTATTGTTTACAACAGAGTCTCAAACTCAAATTGCTCCGAGGGCCAAATGAGGACTTACAAAGTAACCCGAGGGCCGCATTTTGACGCTGACGCAACAATGTCGGTGCCTGAACCTTACTAGAAACAGCTTTTACGTCTTATGTCCTGCGAAAGGTGTCGTGAGTTATAGGGAAATCATCTCTAGCCGTCTCTACGTTCGTTTAAAAGGAGCTTGTTCACTCGCTAGCCGAGCACTTTTAAACATCGGTGAACAAACTAAATAACGTAAATTTTGATTATTTGAGAATTCCCATAAAGCATCACCGGCCGCACAAAAGGCTCTCGGGCTACATGCGGCCCGCGTGTTTGAGACCCTGGTTTACAACAACTTACACCCATGAAAATGTATATTGTGTCTTCTACATGTTCTTACGGTTCGCCATTAGAACAATGCTTTTCTATCAAACAGCCATCCTGACTGTAGGCGGTAAAATGGCTATTCTCAAAATACGTTTGCGGGCGGAATGGGACTACTTGGCGCTGCCATTTTGGCGACGACTATTTGGCACTGAGCTGTTTTGGCGCTGGGTTGTTTTGGCGCCAGCGGATATCTGCTTGATTGCTACTACGCACATGTCGTTGTCTCTAAAACTGTGTGCTTTCCATGTTGCTCGGATGTTTTCCAAGGAGACAACTGTTTTTTTAAAGAAGGCAACAAGTGTTGTGCGTTCGTCTTGAGATGACATCGAGCGTATTTCTGTATTTTAAGACTTTAAGGAAATGTTTTTCTTAATATTTAAAAAAATCTTCCTTTAACTTCTGCGTATAACCAATAACATAATGGCTGAGAATTTTCTCAGCAAGAGGGATAAACCAAAGTTTTCCCACCATGGGTATCTATGCGTTCTTGATAAACGCAGCAAAAATGGCCTATTGCCACTGTTTTGAAGTTGCAATGCACTGATGATGATAACCAGGGCCGGATTAAGGGGGGGGGCAACGGGGGCAATTGCCCCGGGCCCTCCGCTTTAAGGGAGCCCCCCGTGATGACATTTATTTGTTTTAAATAAAATATTCGTTCGAAAAATTGTCATAATTCAAAAGAGATACAAGAATGCAACTCTATAATCCGATGTTGCGTTGAGTACCATTAATGATTTCTCTGCAAGTTTGACTTTCTGACAGTTTTAGTGATCACTACTGAATATAAATATTTTCGGCTTTGTTCAATGCAAATATATTTTAATTTTGCTTGTAACTTTTCCTAATAACCGTTCTGTTGGCATGGGTTTACTCGTGCATCACGCCTACTGCACAAATGTCGCGAAAACGATACTATTTGCGTGCTTAAGCAGCAAAGCTAGTTCTGCTGTTTAGTATCAATGCTTTCGAACTTCTTGTGCCATCTGAAGGTAGCCACAGCCGAACTACGACCTTTGTTTCGTCATAAAGGGTAACATATGGCGGAAACGCACTTTTCCTCCGATGGCTACTATTTTTGCGTTACATCATAAATATATGAAGCTAGTCGAGCCATTTACACCACAAGTTATTGCGTATTCCGTCAGAAAAGGTTTTTGATCAGTCGATTTGAAGAACGAAAGAGCAGAAAGCGAGATTGCAGTGTTTAGCTAGGGCGATGCCAAACTCTTTAATGCCATTGGGAGCTGAAAATGGCAAAGTTTCTAAGGAGAAAAAGCGCAAGAATTTGGCAGTGTTAGCTAAAACGCCGTGACTGAATCTTTTTTTTTTTCAGCAAAACTTTCAAGCAGCAACGTGAAAATGTAGATGAAAATCACGACATATGCTTCGAAGCACCTTTCACGCTCAGCCTGCCTAGCCATATTGACATCTTATTTTTCCGGTGTTTTTGTTTGTAATCTCTGGTTTCTGCTTATTGTTCGGCTGAATGTTGTGTCTTGCCGAGTCACTCTCTAGCCTGTGGAAATATTTTTTCTTAGTAAGAATACACTATAGTGTTTATAATTTTATATCATAAACTCTCTTCTCGCAGCTAACTGTATGTGCAGTTGAGGATCATATTTATTCGATTATAAGCTGCGGCTTATGAATTTTTTTTCATCACTTCATGCTGGTTACAATCAAGGACGGCTTACATGTTTTAATTTTTTTCCTTTTTGAAAGGTATAGATGACGCTCAGTCTTTCCTTGGCTACGTTTTGTCGACCAAATTCTTCTTTTGCATTCGATTTTCTTCAGCGTCACGTGCACATCCATCACAGGGGGGATTATGATAAACAGAAGGCAGGTAGTGGTGTGAGCATACGGGATACGCACGAGTACGCGGGCGTCGCGAATGCATCTCAGAGGCTCAGGTAACCTATGTTCAAGTGCAGTTTGCAATCAAGGGCAGCTTACATTAATTTTTAACACCATATCGTGCGGCTTACAATCGAGTAAATGCGGCAGGCACATAATCAACTACTGGAAAAAGCAAACGAGAACGTTGCGATCAGCGAAAACATAAATTTTACAAACGATGACGTCATGAAATACGTCATAGAGGCCCTCCAGTGAAAATTGCCCCGGGCCTCCCAACCATTTAATCCGGCTCTGATGATAACAGGAGTTATCGAAACGTCTGCAATATGTCGTTGAATTAAAAAACGAATGTAAATTTTTAACATCGCAAAACATTTGACGCACGGCACCATTTGAATATTTGCGAGGTATAGCTTACAATTACGATATAAATTAAAGTTTTATTCACATTTTTATCCATTTTCATTACACACACTTGTCATCTCTGCATTGGCGGCAAAACAGCGGAGCCAAAAGTACCCGACCCGTTTGCGGGACCGTCGTAACTAAACTAGTTCGCATGTACAGAATATGCTGGATAGGCTACGTCATCCCTGTCCGTTTCGCAGCAGAATTCTCACCGGTTTCGAGATGCCAGTTTCTTCCAAAGGAAACGCTGTGTGAGCAAAATCACTTCAACAGCAGACAGGAGAAATCCGATACAGCTGAAGGCGCCCATGTACCGAAGAAAAATAGTCTTTTCCTGTTACCGTGAAAAAATGAACCTTCAGGAACGTATAACTGCCTGTAATTAATTACTGCACGACTGGCGCAAAACATAAAATCGCAAAAGGACTTCCCGAATCGCGCAAGTTTCTCCACGAGGCAACCGCAAGCCGCTAATGTGCAAATTTAACCCTGATGGCGAAAACTGAATCTCGCTCACGGAACCGATACCAAGAGAAGATCGTTTGAAAACAATAATTTTGAAACGCTTGAAGACAACGTTGCAAAAACGAAGTAACAAGGCATCGAACTTTGCAAACAGAAAGCAGCTTCCGGTCCAAGCTGCACACCTATGCGTTTCAAAACACTTATTGCAATGTATGCAGGGCCGGCCTTAAGCCGATGCAGCTGCATTGGGCCCCGCTCCATGGTGGTTGGACAAGTTGTGCATTTTTACTCCTTGCGTTCAAGAATTGCAGAAAGGCTTACACTGTATTATGAATCTCATTGCTAGCAAAGCAAATAATTATCTCTTTTGAACGAACGATGAATTTCTTCTTATCGAACGTTACCAAACGTACGTGCTCAATTCTCATTCCAGCGCGTTACATCAGCGCTCCAACATGTCCCACTGTTTATCGGTAGAACTTGTTTTTTAATAGTTCAGGTACCTACAGCTATTGCGAACAAGGCGTGCAGTGATTCAACTCTGTCATATTAACTTTGGTGGCATTTCTTCCAACGTGACATTGTTCAGTTCTCGAAAGCGGAACAGGACTTTTCGGTATGGCTGTTTCGGCGTGAGCCGTTTCGGTCTGGGCAGTTTCGGTCTGGGGACATTTCGGTCATGACATTTCTGTACATAGACAACTCATTGCATTTTTGTTTATTTAAATTATTATATAGGCAAGCGAAATGTCACGTTAGCGGTTAGCTGGTGTTATACCAACTCCCTTTTGAGGAGTCATGATTGCGATTAAATCTGAATTGTAATTATGAGTTTCAAGTATTTGGATTTAATTGAAAATGTCGATGATTTAGTTTGCTTGCTGATGATAACGAAAATCATGTGTTGATGTTGATTAACTGTTGGATCTCGGATCATGTTTGTACTTTTAACCTTTCGTTGATTTAAGTACGTTTGCATTAAAAAGTGAACATATAAGCTTTCTGCAAGATTTCATGGCCTGACCGAAACGTCCCGTGACCGAAACGGCTCAGACCGAATCGGCCAGACCCAAAAGTCGCGTAGCCTCGAAAGATCCTTGTTTTGGAAAAATTCGGTTGCAGGTCATCTTGCATTTTGACAAAAGCCTGTAGTTTTGCTTCATGGAAGATTTTAACATAGATTACATATTTTATCAAAATAAAATTAATTCTACCACATTGAAAAAAACGAAAAAAGATGAGATGTTGAACCCGTGGAAGCCAAAAGTCTCATGCAAACCAATGCAAAATTTCGTGAAATGTTCCTACTTAAATTTGCCTCATTTTCTTTGTCCACGAATAGTTCCGCGTTATTTGTCTGTCGTGCAAGTACTTTTATCATTTGCCGCCCCACCAAACTTTCATTGTGTTTTGCCTATTTGCGAGCGTAAATAAAAAGAGAATCACTACTTCGAACTCGAAGTCCAGGTTCAGGAATGTAAAGGACACTTAAAGCTGTGCTGGAGCTTAACTAGGCAAGGCAAAAATTGTGAATGTCATCCAGCACACTCGTTTCTGTGTACGGCTATATGCTCTTATTTCATCAATCAACCGTGCGCATTATATATTGCGTTTGATAAGTGTTTCTACATCTGTGACATGGTAGTTGTAGAATCTTTGTACATTACATTTCTAATTCATAAAGAAAAGTTTGCATTCCAAGTCCTTGCATCACGAATAACTATAAAATTGGACTTTTGGGAACTTGGGCGGATGCACGGGTTGCTCTCTTGTGAAGTCTGGTTCTTTTCGTGTATCTGTATTGCGTTATAAAGTGGATCGTTGATCGAGCGACCAGACGTTAGCTTTATACAAGAACACGTCTCTGTGCTTGTGGTCACCGAAAGCGAGAAAAACAATCAGTTCATGTTAGCAGTTTTCTTCAAGTCAGTTGTTCTTCGAACGAGAGCGCCTTTCAATAAGAGTGAAGTAATTGCATTGTAAGTTCAATTCGCTTGTCAGTTCAGTTCGACTGTCGCAAGTTTGCGCTTGCGCCGGCCACACGGATCCCCATTGCAGAGTTTCCTTTACAACTTTCGGCTTAATCACGAGTGGTAGCTGTGAACTGTCTAATGTCCGACGCAGCAGCCTGCTATTAGTCATAAACATGGGCGTAGCTGAGGTACACATGTGCTATGCCTAGTCTATGCCCTCCTAATAAAAGAAACTGTTGTGTTATCATGTGCATAGAGATCAACTAAATAATTTGCCGAATTTTTTGATATTCATATCATGTAGTTATTTTGCTAAAATATCTGCATCAGACAGGTCGTAGCCCGGTTGACCGAGCACAGCGACGTCATAACACCGCTACTGAGGGGCCCGCGCCTAGTTTTTGCATCGGGCCCCGCACTTGCTGAGGCCGGGCCTAAATGTATGGATTATGAAACCAAACAACGCACTGGTCAAATGAAACAGGATTTTCAAAAGATGATGGAGGAAAATGTGTAACTCTGATCAAACGTTCGCAGAAACTACTCAACCACATCCACTTTTCAAGAACAGCAGAAATTCTAGCAGCTGCCAACTATTACTCTATTCGATAAGCTGATGTATCATAATTTTGAATGTGCTCAGAAGTGCAGGCCAGCCGGAAAATGCGGATCTTATAATAGTTTTATCCCGGCAGCACAGGGCAGAAGAATAAGCATTCAAAAATGGGACAGGATTTATATTTGAAAAAAACATATTCAACCTGTGTGATATCGGAGGTCATTCGAGTTAAAAATACTTCAGTATTAACAATGGAGCGAAACTTGTCTTGGAGAAAGTATTGCTCACAGCGAAAAACGCTTAATCACAGTATTTTTCTCTCATATCAAAGTGCCACAAATATAAATTACTTTAATGAAGGCATTTCGTGTATCGTTCAAATCCACAAAACAACCGCGCAGTCGCAGTTCGTTGTTTTCGTTCAACCGATCGCAGCAAACCATTGGCTCCACACGACAGCAGTTATGTAAAGCATGGCAACCAGCTCACCTCAGCTCGGGACACGTAGCAAGGCACGAATCCGTTGGCGAGGTGTATGCGGCACGCGTAAAAAATTGCGGTGTCCCTGCCGCCCTTGCAGTGATAGATTTCGTGCACACGAAGCCAAAAGAAATGCAGCAGATGGTTGTTTTCGTTGCAAGTATCTTTTTCTTCACACAGAGGGTCCTGAATTATGAAATCGACGGGTTACACGCTATATCCTAACTTTGGGGAACTGTTGATAATCGCACATAAATTCTACCTTAAAATAGAAAAGAATGTAGTTGATGTACAAAAACAGAGCTTCCATAGCCATTCGAAACCAAACGCTTAGGTAGTACGCCAAACGGATCTTCCACGTAGACGACAACTGGAAAAAGAAAAACTTTTTGGCGAAAAAAGCAGACGAAAGTTGCGGTGGTCGCCAATTTTTAAAATTAAGATCCAGCAGTCAACCAGTTTTCGTAAATCTTTCTCTACTTTAATGATGCAAGGTCTGTGTCCATCAAAAACAACGAGTAGCAATTTCGAAGTTGATCTTTGGATCAAAACGTAAAAATTACCTAAATAAAACCATTTGCAAACAATAGCTTTACTGTCTTATCTTATAGGACATTGTCTAGGACAGCTATGTCCAACCCAAATGGCTTACTGAGCCAAAACTTACGCCACTATCTTCACCAGGGCCGCACATTTAATGGAAAGCGTTCGAGTCAACTGCAATGATAACAGACGTGATAAAGGGGCACTGGAGACCACCTGCATCAAATATGCCAAATACAAGATTATCAAAATAAGTACAGGTTGTCAGTATGTAGGATACTATCACTACAGCGAAATCCTAAGCTGGGCCGCAAAAAAATTCGTCTGGGGTCGGACATAGCTGGTCTAGGGCAATGAAACCTGAACAAATGTTTTTACCACTGCGTTGTGATTAGCAAGCAGATTTTCTGGCTTCATAAAATTATGTTACACTAATGAACACACAAGAAACAGATATGTGCGCTTTCTTAGGTCACATAGCCAGTATATTTCTAATCATGAAAGACTTATATTGTGGTCATGGCTCTTGGGTTTGCGATCAACATAATGGAAAATTTTCAACTTTTTCACTGGTCCTGTATTTCACGAGCAATTTTTACATCGTACCTCCATTCAAAGCGCAACGAAAGACAAGTAGGGATGAATTTCGCTATACAATGTCAAAACTTCAGTCCAGTTGCCTGGCGACCAGAAATAATGACACACCTCGTGAAGACGTCCACCATCGTAAAACTTCTTCACAGTCACGTTTCCCACAGCTCGACGACGTTTCGACATTTTTTTGAAATTGTTTTCTCCAACTGAATTACCCTGCACAGATTTTATTAAACCGTTGTGGTTCGGTAAGTGAGAACTAGATTTTGTTCCAACGTTCTCGATTTTGGCTGAGCTGGCAGTCCACCTATGGCGTGCACTGCAAGCATTCATAAAGCTGACAGCAGAAGACATTTTACGCGTTTTCCTCATGAAAACATGACTTTGACACTATGTAGCGACTGTAGGTAATTATAAGAATAGTATGGCAATTTGAGCATATAGCATAAGATAAGTTTGAATAGCTATAGACTTCAAAAAATATTCCAGTTTTCCCACTCAAAAACCTGATTTCACCTTTTCTGGCACCAAGTTTGATAGGAAACGTCACAGCCAGATTCCAGCACTGGAAATTTTCAACGCAGCGTTAAAATGTGACGGTATACAACCTTCGGGCGAATGACAAATGATGCGGCTTCNAGTCGTGATGATGTCGCGGTGGCAGACGTTTTGGAGCAGGGCGGTGCACAGTTCAGCCAACACAGACGTTATCAATGAGCAGGGAACAACAAAGGTTCCCCTTTGGCAAAATCAGGTCGTGGCATCTATCGGGCACCCATATGCAATAACAATTCAATGAATGATACTCTGGAAAGTCCAAATGTGGACTGTCAAGTATTTAAAGATGACTCGTCAATGTGTGATTGTAAATTGTGTAGAGAGACGAAACTACGGCAATCAGAGTCGTATCTGCAAAGCATGTCACTAAGAAAGATGTTTGCCCCCATTCGACATACGAGATATGTCAAATTTTGCGTTTTGAGAACTTACAGAAGGTTTGGCCCTTGCCAAAACATTGTATCAAACTCCCTGTCAAACCAGCATACCTGAAAAATAGCAACTCACTGTAGATACACTATTGCAGAGCATTGCAATAAAGCATTAGAGCGATAAAAAGAGCAATAAAAACTAAACATCGGTATCTTCTGTATTTCTGCGCTGGCAAGCTAAAACACGATTTAAAGCAAAACAGTCAGCAGATTCACGTCGTAAATAAAGCTGTTCTAAGTAGTTCGCAAAATCCACATGGAAATGCTGTGTCACCTCAGCAGCATGGCCATCTTCCATTTGCTGCAGTTGCTTTTCGTAGTCCCTAAGTTTTGCGATTTGTCCAGTCTCATATGTGGCGTAAAGATGGAAGAATATCATTGGTGCTGTCACCGCTATCAACTGCAAATATACAGATGTGACGTGCAAGCGACACCGCATCAGTTGTTCTGCGACCAAGTAACTGGCCTTGGCTAGTGCAAACCGGAACGTCATTCATTTCTTTGGAAAGCGCGTAAAAACACTCCCAAAACATATTTTATAAAAACCAGTACGAAGCGATACCACGAAACAACTTGACGTGTGGATTGCAGGGCATGAACGAAGTCTCTCGCCACACGACAGACGTTTTTCTTCGTACTATTATTTCGGCAACAAGCTTCTGAGTAAGTTACCTCATCAAACTCGCAGCAATCGAAACCTAAACTGACTGTAATGCGTCAAAAGTAAAACGAATTACAAATAGAAATTTTACCTGAAAAGCCCAGAAACGGAGATGGGAAATTCTTGCAAACATATTGTAGCATAAGTTTTCGCAGCCCTTGTGTTGACTATTACAACGGAACGACGATTGTTCATCCCCGTACACTGAGAAAGTGAATTCCAATTGCACATGTAAAAAAAGCAATGAGAGTTGGATGCAATGAGCGGGAGACGCACGCTTGGTTCAAAAGCAGCTAAACGTGCCTTTGGCAACATTTATGTTAACTTAACAGCAAGTAATATTCAAGTAAGTACTCTCCGCTATGGAGTAAGCAAGTACTGTAATAAAAGTAACGACCTGATGATAACCTATAGCGTTAGACCTTCAACAGATGGAAACCACCGCGTAAAATTTGAGTGGCTCGTAAAGTTTGCACCAGAAAGTGCAAACTTGGCCCAGTGGAGACATGCAAAGAATGTTTTAGAATAAGAAACAGGCGAAAAGGCAATGGGAAGGCAGGTTCAATGTTGCCCAAGATACCGAGTCGCAGTATTCGCTGTTGGCTGGTCGTGTCGCGTGAAAGCTCTCCTTCCAGTAACCTGCTTCAGCAGCGAAGCAACGAGCTGACAGCATCAGCACAAAACACAGCACAATGCGATGCAAAATGGCACACAGTGATACAACCCAGTAAGACACATAAATCCTACGTCCAACCACTGCGGCAACGCCTGAGGTCTTATTGAACCGTAGGAGAGGTCCTGCTAACGGAAATAACCAGTAAAGCCGTTGCCAACATATTAAAGTCCTGCGCGGTTTGAAATTTTGTGTCCGCACCCGCCCCGCAAAATTTAAACCCACCCCGCCCCCGCAGGAGCTTGAGAAATTTTGCTCGCACCCGCCCCGCACCCGTACACTTCTAACCCGCTCCGCAGACCATCCCAACCCGTGCCCGCCCCGCACTTTTTCGGTCTCAAACCCGCACCTGTCTGAAAACTACTGAAAACTCTTAACTAGAGCAAGTTTTTGTTGCAATAAAATCGTGAGAAATATGCATTCATTTTTAACAAAGTTGCAGTAAAAAGTTGCATTTATGCACAAGCATTTTAAAAGACAGTGATTTACTCAAGCGATTTATTTACATATAATGCTAAATATTTCCAAACATTCTCAGGCGAGAAATGGCGATCATTT